>CESO01005001.1_pt1 | contig 13096 bp, 12 predicted proteins | sample 356341 | NCBI WGS metagenome assembly CESO01 (sample SAMEA2621812, study PRJEB7988) | marine metagenome | biome: marine biome (ENVO:00000447); feature: deep chlorophyll maximum layer (ENVO:xxxxxxxx); material: "saline water (ENVO:00002010), including plankton (ENVO:xxxxxxxx)" | depth 35 m
ATAGATGGCAAAGATAAGAAACATACGCCAGAAGCAATACCTAGTATCTTATCAGAAGCGCTTGGCGTTTCGTTTGATAGACATATAGGACATGATTATCTAAATCAGGCAGAGGACCGATTTGAATATTACCATAGAACTGAAGCAAGATTAAAGTTTGATCTTTCATACTTCAATAGAATTACAAAAGGTGGTCTACCACCTAAAACTTTAAACATAGCACTTGCAGGCACAGGTGTTGGTAAATCTTTGTTTATGTGTCATGTTGCAAGTAGTGTTATATCGGAAGGTAAAAATGTATTGTATATAACTTTAGAAATGGCTGAAGAACGTATCGCAGAAAGAATTGACGCTAACTTATTAGATGTAACTATTGATGATCTTTATGAAATGCCAAAAGAAATATACGATAATAAAACATCTAAAATGCAAAACAAAACCAATGGTCAATTAATTATCAAAGAATATCCTACGGCGTCTGCTCATGCAGGTCATTTTAAATCTTTGTTAGATGAACTTGCCCTAAAGAAAGCATTTAAACCTGATTTAATATTCATTGATTATTTGAATATATGTACTAGTAGTAGATTTAAAGGTGGCAATATTAACTCATATACTATGGTTAAATCTATCGCTGAAGAATTAAGAGGTCTTGCAGTACAATATAATGTACCTATTGTATCTGCTACACAAACAACTAGAACTGGTTATCTATCAAGTGACGTAGGACTTGAAGATACTTCAGAATCATTTGGTCTTCCTGCAACTGCTGACTTTATGTTTGCTCTAATATCAAACGAAGAATTAGAAGAACTAGGTCAAATCAAAGTTAAACAATTAAAGAATCGTTATAATGATCCTGCTGTTAATCGTGCATTTATAATAGGTGTAGATAGAAGCAAGATGAGATTGTATGATGTTGAACAATCTGCTCAACAAATTGTAGATAGTAACCAAGAAAGTAAGGACAAAATAGATAAGCCATCAGGCCCACAAGAGGTTGACGCTTACGATAAGTTTTCAGATTTTAAAATTTAAATAAATAGGTGATATGGGATCACCGTTTTTTAAAAAAAATAGAAATTGTTTGATTGACTTATCACATAGGTGTGCATTAGAATGCCCAGCGTGTCAAAGACAAATGTATTACAAACCCTCTCAATGGAAGTCTAATAATGAATGGCTTAATAAAATTGCAAATAAAGTGCCAGGTAAAGACTTACCTTTAAAAAGTGTTGAGATGTTACTAAACAATTTTGAAGAGGTATCATTAGGTGGTCAATTGTCAGACCCAATACATTACCCTCACTTTATTGAACTATTAAAAATGTGTAAAGATAGAGAAACAGGAGTTAAAATACAAACTGCCTCATCTCACAAACCAGAAAGTTTTTTTATGAAAGCATTTGAAACTTATGACATAGCAGTTTGGCAATTTGGTATAGATGGTTTACCATCTGAAAGTCACAAGTATAGAAAGCACCAAGACGGTGAAAAATTATTTAAGATAATGTGTGAAGGTGCAAAAATTTTAAAACGTAAACCTATATGGCAATATATTGTATTTAACTATAATGAAGATCATATAGAAGAAGCTAAACAAATGGCAAAAGATAATAACTTACGATTTGTTCTTATGAAATCAGCAAGATGGTTAAAAGGTTTTACAGATCACTTAATGCCTAGTAAAAAAAATAGATTAGACACTACTTATGAGGATAAAGTAACAGATGATTAAGAAAAAATTTAAACCAATGTGTATAGCGGGCAATCCTTTAACTGAAATGGCTGTTACTAACAGAAATCAGTTATTGCCTTGTTGTTATATTGATGGTCCTATACATTTACAAAATCCTACCATAAAGAAACTAGCAGAAGCTAGTGATTTAAGCAAACACTCTATTGATGAAATATTACAAAGTAAAGAATGGGTAGGATTAAATCGTTCACTAATGGAGGCGCTTGAAAGTGGTGATACAAGTAAAGTGCCTAAACCTTGTGTTTATGCGTGTTCACAAGAACAAAGGAGAGAAGAATGGGGAAAGTAAGAAAAAGAAAACCATCTATCTATTACAAGACAGAAATGGTTAAGATTAAAGATGACATAGTTTGGCGATCTGTAGAAATGCCTAGTAAACTTGTGTTAAAAGAGTCTTTCTTTGAGGAAGATGTAAAGAAGTTAACAAAGTTTCAGAATAAACATAAGACGTTTGGTATATTCGGGTTCCCACCTTTCTTTGATTGTAGAGGTGAAAAAGAGAAGATGTTAGATAGAGGTAAGACAAATTATAATTCTCCTGCCAGAACTAGAGGCAGAAGCCGTGCATAAATATATGTATGGCAATAACAAACACACCAGAAGCTGAAGGAGCACAAGCAATGTTCTGCTACATAGCAGACATGTTAGGTGCTAAAAAAACTAAAACTGAATTTGCACCTTATATCAATAAGGCAAAAGATTCAAGTGAGTTTTTTGACATTTATAAATCTATAATAAATTCAGGATACACATCAGGTGCTGTTAAAACAGAAAAATCAAAAGACACTATTATAAGATTTATTGAAAAAAATAATGATTGGTTCATGTCATCATTAAAAATAGCACAATACTTAATTACAGAAATAGATGATTTTGTATCTAAAAAATTTGCAAAGATACAAGCACCTAAAGCACAAGGTTTGTTTTACAAACATGGTGATGATGAAGTTATGGACGGCATGTCAAAATTATTTAAGTCAGCAAACGAAGAATATAAAAAAGCAAAAGGTTCACCCTTCTTTGGAAATATAAACAAGTGGTCGCCTGCTGACATCTATTTTGCGACAGCTAAAGCAAAAAAAGAAATTAGAAAAATGGTTGATAATCCAGAAACTAAAAAGAATAACTTAAAGTTTTCTGTATTAAATACAAGTATAGGTAAGATGATAAAAGATGGTGAACTATTACCGTTATCACTTAAACAAGTTAAAAGAGATGTTGTTCTTAAACAAGTTAATTTTAGTAGAAAAGCTGAAGAAGAACTATTAGCAGAAACTTATGCTACAGGTGTTAAACCTTATAATGTTATGCAAGGTAGCTTTAAAACAGGACCTAAATTATTTAAGTTTGATGTACCATATTCTAAAGGCAGAGAAGGCTATAGGGACATCCGTGCAAAAATAAAATCAGGTAAATATACTGGTGATTTACAATTCAGACATACACCTGCTAGTAATGGTAGACCATCACAAGGATTTAAGGTTGTTTTAAAATATGATGGTGCGTCAGCACTTGGTGGTCAGGTCACTTCTTTTCCTATATTAGTAGAACAAATTAAAATCAACGATCCTGAATTTGCAAAGAAGATGGCAGAAACATTTAAAAAAGGTTATGTAGAATTTGAAAAGGCAATGAAATTATACAATCAATTCGGTGGTGGTAATATGAGATATAAACCACCTTCAAATGTAAAAAATAAAAAAGAACTAAAAGACAAATTTAATGATGATGTTGGGGCTATATCTGCTTTAACATTAATGAATCCTTTAAGAAAAGTAATATCCGATTACTTTAAAAGACCTAGTGAAAAAACGCATAATGTAATGAGAACAATTTTTGCATATGTGGCTTCCAGAACAATCAACTCCTCACCATTTGTTATTGCAAAAGATTAATACTTATAAATAGTATTGTAAGTAGTGATTTATTAATGGAATATAGTGATTTTTCGCTTGACAAAGGCGTAATTTTTTGATATAATGGGTATAGTGGAGAGATATGTATAGTTTTAAACAATACTTAAATGAGGCAAAAAACACTCATTTAGAACATTTAGAAGACGAGATTATTAATAACGGATACCAAGGTGGTGTCAATGCTGTAGAGTTTCTTAAATCTATAAGAAACATGCTTGTAGGGTCCTCACGTAGAAAATTAAACGTATCTGTTAAATGGGATGGTGCACCTGCTGTATTCTGTGGTGTCAATCCTGAAAACGGCAAATTCTTTGTCGGTTCAAAATCTATATTTAACGTAACTCCCAAAATCAATTACACACAAGCAGATATTAGAAAGAACCACGATGGTGGTTTAGCAACTAAACTATCTGTATGTTTAAAAGAATTACCAAAATTAGGTATACGAGGTGTTGTACAAGGCGACTTGTTGTTTACACCTAACGACTTAAAGTCGGTATCTATAAGAGGTGAGGATGCTATCGCATTTACACCTAACACTATAACATACGCTGTACCCGAAAATACTGATCTTGCTAAAAAAATTAAGAGAGCTAAACTAGGTATCATTTTTCACACTACTTACAATGGCAGAAAAATGGCTAATTTAAAGGCGAGTTTTGGCGTCAATGTAAATCGTTTTACAAAGACGCCTTCAGTATTTTTTGATGACGCAAGTTATAAAGACTCTTCAGGTGTTGCTACGTTTACAACAACTGAAAACGAACAATATGATAGTATGTTAAGAATGGCTATGGGATCATTAGGCAAAGGTAAAAAAGTTTTAGACATGTTAAAAAGACAAACTAATTTATTGTCTGTAGGTGCTAGATTAAAAATATATTTCAATACTATGATTAGACAAGGTCAAACTATTGCAAATGTAAAAAACATACAAAAAGATTTTAGAAAGTATTATGCACAAGTATTAGATGACGAAGCGTCAAAGAAGAAAACTGCTAATGCAAAACAAAAATATGCTGATATAAGAAATGCAGGTTTAAGATTTATTGATAGTAATGAAAACGAAATATACTTTGCGATTGCAAGTTATGTAACGTTACAAAGAGTTAAAACTTTTCTTGTAAGTAAGATGAATCAAATAAAATCTATTGGTACATTTTTACAAAAAGGTAATGGGTTTGTAGTAACAAATCCTGAAGGTTATGTTGCTGTAGATAGAATGGGCAACGCAGTAAAATTAGTAGATAGACTAGAGTTTAGTACCGCAAACTTTACTTTGGCAAAGAACTGGATTAAAGGATGAAAACTTTTAGAGATTTTATATTTGAAAAATTAGGTCGTACAAGAATTATTATATTAGGTGGACCTGGTTCAGGTAAAACAACTTATACTGAATATCTAATTAAACACTTTGATATTACACATATCTATCCAGGTGGCATGTTAAGAAAAGAAATAGAAAAAGGTAGTGAGATAGGAAAGATTGCAAAAAGTATTGTTGATAGAGGTGAGTTTGTTCCTAATGAAATAGTATTAGATTTAATTAAAAACAAAGTAGAACAATCGCCTAAAGGTTATGTACTAGATGGTTGGCCTAGATATATGCAACAAGTTGAAGACATGGAAAAGAATGAAATAGGTTATGACTATTCAGTATTTTTAGATGTAAGTACCGAAGAAGTAATGAGAAGATTACTTGCAAGAGGTAGAGCAGATGATACGGAAGAGATCATAGGCAATAGAATAGAATTGTACAAAAAAGAAACAGGTCCTGTAATAGAATATTTAAGAAAGAAACCAGGATTTTTAGAAATAAAAGCAGAGGGTGGTACACCTGAAGATACTGCTAACGAAATTATAAGAAGAATAGAAAATGAAAGTAAATAGTTTTATACAACACTTATCTGAAGGACTTTACGATCCAGGTATATTCAAAGCCTTTTTTCTTGCAGGTGGTCCTGGGTCAGGTAAAACGTTTGTTACATCTAGTGCCTTTGCAGGTAGTGGTTTAAAATTAGTTAATTCAGATGTTGCATTTGAAAGAGGATTAAAAAAGGCAAACTTATCTTTAAGTATGCCAGATGAAGAAACATATTTTAGAAACATAATAAGACAAAGAGCAAAAACATTAACTATATCACAATTAGATAAATATGTAGATGGAAGACTTGGTTTAGTTATTGATAGTACTGGTAGAGATTACGATATGATTTCCAGACATCATAACATGCTACAACAAATGGGTTACGATTGTTACATGGTATTTGTGAATACAAGTTTAGAAGTTGCATTGGCAAGAAATGCTAGACGTGAAAGAACTATACCAGAATACATAACAACAAGTAGTTGGAATGGTGTTCAAAGTAATATGGGTAAGTTTCAAAGACTATTTGGTATGAGTAATTTTATCGTAGTTGATAACAATAAGTCAGATTTAGAATTGACAACGCTTACAATGAATAGAGTAAGTAAAGTAGTAAGAAAATTTATAAGATCGCCTGTATCAAATTATAGAGCGAAACAATGGATGAAAAAGGAATTAGAGGCTCGTAAAAGATGAGATTTAAAAAGTTTAACGATATAGAAAATATTAGGCACGCTAAGGTAGAAGAAAAGCCTATTAAAAACTATACAGGTAATATAAACGAGATAGATTGTCCTACGCCTAGTAAGAACACATCAGCTGCAACTAAAAAAGAAATGGTTGAAATGCAAGGTATGTTCAAACAAAGAAATAAAGCGATTGAACAATCAGTAAAAAACCACGATCCTAAATCACAATACGCTATAGAAAAATATTTAAAAGATAATAATTTAGAGTTAAACAAAAACGATACAGATAAGATTGCTGAAACAGGCGCTGCTATTGCTAAAAAACTAAAGAATAAGTTTGAAAGAGCAAGACCATATCAAGTTGCAGAAGCTACAGGCATGACGTTTAATATAATGCCTTTAGAGTCTGATAGTATGAAGACGCCAGCATACCCTAGTGGTCACTCTTTACAAAGTAGATTGATTGGTGAATACTATGCAGAAAAATATCCTGATCATAGAGAAGGCTTGATTGACGCTGCTGATGAATGTGGTATGGGTAGAGTATATGCAGGTTGGCATTATCCTTCAGATCACAACGCAAGTGTTAAATTAGCAAAAGAAGTTTATCCTAAAATTAATTTAAATAGAAAGTCTTTAAAAGAAAGTATAATTGATATACCTAGAAAGACATATGCAAGAGGAGTATTTGATAAAGCAGATACACCTAATCCAGTATTAAAACCATCTGTTAAGAAAATGGCATTAGATGGTATAAAGACATTTGAAAAATTTGGTAAAGTAGTTAAATATACACTAATCGGTAGTATATTAACAAAACAATATAGGGCTGACGCAGACCTTGACATTAATATCTTATTTGATATACCTGGTTCAAAAGCAGAACAAGAAAAGGTACATGATGAGATTAGAGAATATCAAGCAGAAATAAATGGTAAGAATATACCAGGCACAGAGCATCCTATCAACTACTTTTCCATCATAGATCCTGTAACATTTAATAAGGCAAGGGACATGGCTGATGGTACTTTTGATATAGACACTAACAAGTGGATCAAAAAACCAGAACCTGGCACCTTTGAACCTGAAAAATACGTTACGGATTTTCAGAAGCGTGTTTCTGAAATAGATGTTGTTAAAGGTGAATTAGTACGAGATATGATTGATTATGAGGAACTAAAAGATTTAACAAACGCAGATATAGAAAACTTATCTGGATTAGTTTCTAAAAAGTTAGCTGAGATTAAAGATTCTATTAACACTCTAATTGATATTGGTGACAAGACTATTGCAGACCGAAAGGATGCTTTTAGTATAGATATGTCACCAGACGAAATCAGAAAGTTTGGTGTTAAAAACCGACTTCCGAAGAATGTGATTTATAAAATGTTAGAAAAGTATCATTATCTCAAATTTTTCAAAAAGTTGAAAGAGATTATGGAAGATGGTAAAATATCGCCAGACGAACTGAAATCATTATCAAAAATAAAAGAGGCCAAAGGTAGATCAATAGCATTTACCTTTGGCCGTTTTAACCCACCTACAATAGGACACGAAAAACTTATTAACAAAGTGGTACAACAAAGAACAGATGACTACAGAATTTATTTAAGTAAATCTGAAGACACATCTAAAAACCCATTGAATGCTAGAGTTAAATTAGCAACAATGAAACAAATGTTTCCTAGACATGCTAGAAACATAATGTTAAACCCTTCAAATATGATATTAGATATTGCTACTGAACTATACAAAAAAGGTTATTCTAATGTTACGTTTGTTGCAGGTTCAGATAGAGTAAGAGAATTTGATACTATCTTAAAAAAATACAACGGCGTTAAGAGCCGTCATGGTCTATATGACTTTGATAGTATAAATGTTGCAAGTGCTGGTGAAAGAGATCCAGACGCTGATGGTGCAACAGGTATGAGTGCTAGTAAAATGAGAGCAGCCGCAAAAGATAAAGACTTCAATACATTTAAAAAAGGTCTACCGTCTGGCTTTGCTAACTCAAAAAACGCACAAGATTTATTTAGAAATGTAAGAAAAGGAATGATGTTAGCAGCTTCGTATGAAGTGGGCGAACTAAAATTTAAACCATTTGTAACTGCCTCTACGTTAGAGGAGTTAAACAAGATGACATTAAGGGACAAATATATTTCAGAGCATTTGTATGATGTAGGAGATATAGTTGATGACGTTGAAACAAACGTTACTGGTGTTATCATAAGAAGAGGTACAAACTATGTTACCTTGGAAGACGAGGATATGAAATTACACAAATGTTGGTTATACAATATCATGGAAACTCCTGTCTATCCAGTAAAATTAGAGGAAAGATCAATGAAGTTAAAAGAGAAAAGAAAGAATCCGTACGATAAAGAAACAGATCAACCTAAAAAATACGTTAAAGGTTTAAGCGATAAAGATAAGAAAGCACACGATAGACATTTAGAAAAACAAGGTAAAAAGTCTGATAGTGATAAGTCTGCTTATGTACAATCGCCTGCTGATAAGAAAGCAAAAACTAAAACAAGTAAACATACAAAACGTTTCAAACAAATGTATGGTGAGTTAAAGACAAAGAATGAAAGAGAACCTCAACATAGAGGTAACGAATTTAATGACACAGGAATGCCAGAGTCTTACGATATAGGACATGACTATGCGAAATATACATCTTCAATAACTCCAGGTGAAAAACACTACAAATCTACTTTTCAAGGTACTTCATATACTCCAAGCAAACATAGTGATAATTTAATCAATATTAACGCTGAAAAGGATAAAGAGATGAATAAGAAAGTTGAACTAAAAGATATAGAAGAATGGGCAACTAAAGAAGAAACTATTAATAAATATAAGGAAAGATATGGAGAAGAATGGCAATCTAAAATTGAAGAAACATATAACAAGATGTTCAATAAAGTGATTGACACAAATACAAATATGCAAGAAGGCAGAATGAAAGACATCGCTATAGACCTTATGAGTAAAGAAAAAGGTGGACTAGACGCAGAGGAATTTGAAAGAAAATACAGAAAATCTAAAGCAGAGATGAGAAAAGAATTAGGCGCTTCTGAAGGTTTTAAAATGTCATTTAAAGAATTTGCTGAGGATGTAAATGAGTGGGGAGTATTACCATCTACAATTACTGAAGCACAATACCAAGGCAAAACGGTCACACTTAATAAACCTGTAAGAGGTGGCACAAAGAAATTTTATGTTTATGTAAAGAATGAAAAAGGTAACATAATAAAATTAGGGTTCGGTGATCCCAATATGGAGATCAAAGCAGATAATCCTGCAAGACGAAGAAGCTTTAGAGCAAGACACAATTGCGATAATCCAGGACCTAAATGGAAAGCAAGATATTGGAGTTGTAAAAAATGGTAACAAGATATAGACAAACATGGCACTTGAACGAATTTACACTTGTTCATGTTGCAAGATGGAAAGGCAAAGATGGCAAAAGATATGCGTCACCTTTTAAAACAAAAGACTCTGCTGATAAGAAAGCAAAAGAATTAAGATCACAAGGTAATAGTGAAGTATCTGTAACACAAGATACATTAAAAGGTAACATCAAGTTTAAATCTGATAACAGTCCTGATATAAAAGGAATGCAGAAAGAAGATGTAGCAATTAATATGCTTGAGGCAATGAGTCCTGAACAAATCAAAAAATTAAAAGATAGTTGGGCAGAGATAAAATTAATGTCACCTGAAAAAGTAAAAACTTTAAAGAACTTTTTAGACAAATATTCTACAGATACATTAATGCAACTTGCACAATCAGGTATAAACTTTGTATCTAATATGGCAAGAAGTGTTGCAATGAAAAGAAAAACAGGTGATATGAAACATGCTGGTTCTATGAAAGAAGAAACAACTGATAGTGAAAGAATGGCTAAAATGAGAACTAGTCAAATGGCACTACAAACTAAATTAAGAGATTTAGATGTAGGCGACGCTAAAGATAAAACTAAAATCGCAATAGCTAAAAACGACTTGGAGAATATACAGATGAAGATGGACACACTAAAGAATAAGACACAAAAAGAAGAAGTACATCCTGCGAAAGCATTATTAGAGGCTATTGCAGCTGTAAAAAATAAAGCAGAAAAAACAGGCATGTCATATGCAATACTTAAACAAGTATATAATAGAGGAATGGCTGCATGGAAAGGTGGTCACAGACCAGGAACTACACCACAACAATGGGCAATGGCTAGAGTAAATAGTTTTGTTACAAAATCAAGTGGTACGTGGGGTGGTGCTGATAAAGACCTTGCAAAAAAAGTAAGAGGGAGTAAAAAATAATGAACAAAAAATACTTTGATACAAAGAAAGGTAGTATAGAAGAAAAAATTAATACTATTGCTACTAAACAAACTTCTATCTCAAAACCACAATCAGACATTAAATTATCTGTAGAGAAGAAATACTTTGAAACTAAATCAGGATCACTAGAAGACCTTGCAAGTAAACTTGTTGAGAGTAAATTAGATCCAGTTAACAAAGACGCTGTTAAGAAAAAGTTTGATAATAGAAAAGATAAAGACATTGACAACGATGGCGATACAGATTCTACAGACAAGTATCTTCACAAAAGAAGAGCTGCAATATCTAAAGCAACTGAAGCAGTAAGTCCTGCTCAACAAGCTGCAATTGCAATTTCTAAAAAAGAACGTGGTGAGAAACCAAAAAATGAAGCTGTAACACAAGACGATCATGGTGAAAAACAAAATGCTAAAAAAGTTAAAGACTATACAGATCCTTCAAAAGGTGAAAAGAAACCTTTTAAATCTTTAAGAGCAGAAACAAAGATGATCAAACTAGGTGATAAAGGCAAAACAGATACAGGCAAAAACGCTGCCGTAATAGACGTTGAACCATCAGCAAAACCTATCTAAATGCGACATTTTGTCAATTGACAAAAGCACTATTATATGATAGTATAATAGTATAAAGAAAACACTATGACTAAACCTATCATATATTGCGATATGGACGGAGTACTTGCAGACTTTAAAACTGGTGCTCAAAAAACTACAGGTATGTCAATCAACAAGTGGATGAATATACCATCATCTAAAGAAAAATGGGGATTGATCAAGGCAAAAAAAGACTTCTGGTCAACACTACCTTGGATGCCTGGTGGCAGACAACTCTGGTCTTACATATCTAAATTTGATCCACATATACTATCAGCATACGTAGAAGAGTCATTTGATCCTAATTGTATACCTGGTAAGACTGCCTGGTTAAGAAAAAATGCAGGCATATCTAATCGTTCAAAGGTTAATCTAGTACGAAGAAAAGAGAAGAAACTCTTTGCTAAAAGAGGTAAACCATCTATTCTCATTGATGATTATGAGAAGAATATAAGAGAGTTTGTCAATGCAGGTGGTACTGGCATACATCACACAAACACATCAAAAACAATCGCACAACTTAAAAGACTAGGCTTCTAATCTTATAAATAGTATTAGTTATATAACAATAATTAATTAATTATTTAAAGAACAGGACAGACTTTGTCCTGAATAGGAGAAACAAATATGAGCTCATGGAATATGAATGACGGTTCTGCGTTGACAGGTACTATGACTTTCACTAATGGGAATGCTGCTGTTACTGGTTCTGGGACAAACTTTGATCCTCAAGTACAAATCGGTGACGTTATCATTTCTGCAGGTGGAGTTAGAAGTAGAGTAAAAGCTGTTGCGTCTGATACTGCACTCACACTAACTGAAAATTTTAGTGGATCAACAGAATCTGGTGTAAGTGGCACAGTCACAAGACCACCAATTAATTTTCAAGGATCAAACCCTCACATAGATTCAGATGTCTATGGTGTTACTGCTGGTGAAGCAGTAGCTGCGGTTGACAATATCACATCACTACAAACTGGTAGTGTAACACTAGGAACAGTAACATCTATCGGTGGTAACACTTATAGAGGTTCTGCACCAACAGTAACAATTCCAGCACCAACAGTAAGAACTATTGCAACAGCAAAAGTTACTACTGGAACTAACTCTATTGAGATCACTGGTCACAATATGAGAACTGGAACTGAAGTTAAATACCAAGACGGTAGTGGTACTGCTCTTGCTGGTTTAGCTGACAACACATCTTACTTTGTAATTAGATCGGATGCAAACAATATTAAACTTGCTACTAACCTTTCAAATGCGAATGCTGGTACAGCAATCAACTTGACAGGTACAGGTAACAATGCACAAACACTTGAAGGTATCCAAGCAACTGCAACTGCAACTATCTCTGGTGGTAAAGTTACAGGCTACACACTTACTAACGTAGGTTCTGACTATCAATCTGCACCAACTGTAACAGTTGCTGCTCCTACTGGTTCTGGAAGTTTAGACTTAACAGACTCAGCAGTATTGATTGTGGCAGATGATGAGATTGTTATCCCATCAGCAATGTACGCTGTAATTTCAACTGGTGAACCAGTTACATACGCACAAGGTAGTGGTGGTGCTCAGGCAAACCTTACTACAACAACTGTATATTACTTAATCAAATCTGGAACAGCAAATAAAATTAGTCTTGCAACTTCACATGCTAACGCATTAGCAGGAACTAAAATTAATTTAACTGCTGTTGCAACTGGTGGTACAGCACATACACTTACTGGTGCAACTGCTGTTGCTACTGCAAGTCTTGGTTTAGGTAATGTTGCAGGTAACCAAAGTACAGAAATCGCTCACGTAGGTTGGGTTAAGAAAACTGTAGGTACAGGTGGTCGTGCAGGTAGAGTACAATACGAAACTCTAGTTGCCGCTTCAAGTATCTCTGGTGACGGTGAAGATTTATCTACACCTGACAGTTAATAA
>CESO01326231.1_pt1 | contig 13079 bp, 11 predicted proteins | sample 356341 | NCBI WGS metagenome assembly CESO01 (sample SAMEA2621812, study PRJEB7988) | marine metagenome | biome: marine biome (ENVO:00000447); feature: deep chlorophyll maximum layer (ENVO:xxxxxxxx); material: "saline water (ENVO:00002010), including plankton (ENVO:xxxxxxxx)" | depth 35 m
CACATTATCATTATAATTTATTTATAATATAGCAATATTATTTTGCTAGTAAATTATAAATTTTGGAAAATACGTGAATATGAATAAAATATTAAGAAATCTTGTTTTGATAGCGCATTGGGTATGTTTCGCTATTGCAGTCGCTGTCTTGTTAGCGCTAGGCATTTATAGCAAGGAGCTAGATTTTGTATTTATTTCCCTATCTGGTTTTTTCGCTGCAACATCTTTAGGGATTGGTGCCGCAATTAGATGGATGTTTTTTGGCAAATTTTCATTTTTACCATGGCGCTAGATTAGCTCATCAACCATCGAGCTAGCATGGCGACAGCTAGTATCCCGACCATTATCAATAAAATTGTTCTCAAGTGTCTGTAGCGGGCAGATTGCCAGTTGATCTTATCATCTCTATTGCGTTGTTTCTCTGATGCTCTGAACTTACCGGCATATAAAAAAACCGCTAACGATAATACAATAATTATACCAAAGAAAAATGTATTGAAATCCATTAACGGCTTCGTAATTTAGCTAATAATCTTAGCATTTCAAGATAGAGCCAAATAAGAGTAACCATGAGTGTGAACGCACCAAACCATTCCATGTATTTTGGCGCTCCCATTTCAGCGCCTTGCTCAATAAAATCAAAATCAAGGACTAAATTTAAAGCTGCTATTGCTACTACAAAAAGACTAAACCCAATACCGAAAAGTCCATTTGAGTGAATAAATCCTATTCCTGTTGAGCCAAACATATTCATTATCATATTAATAAAATAGAGAACAGCTATCCCCATTGTTGCAGAGACGATCATCAGTCTGAAATTTTCGGTAGGTTGAATTATGCCTAATTTATACAAAATGAGTAAGGATGCCAGCGTTCCAAGAGTTAGGCCAGTAGCTTGAATCACAATGCCCGGGTATTGATATTCAAAGATAGCTGAAATGCCTCCCAAGAAAAGACCCTCCAGGGCCGCATAGATTGGAGCAGTTATTGGTGACCATGTTTTTTTGAAAATTGTCACTAATGCTAAAATTAAACCTCCAATTGCACCACCTGTTGCAATTGGCATAACTGCAGCTGGATTACCTGTTTGAAAGAAAAGATTCCAAGTATACATAGCAGTTAAAACAAGAATACTTAATAGCAGACCTGTTTTATTAACAGTTCCTTGGAGGGTCATTGTCTGACCAATAACTCTCCCTTCATTTCTGAATGTATTATCGTTAAGTGCGGGATTTCCTGATCGACCAAACATTTGCAGTGCGTTGTGTTTTGACATTTTTTTTCCTAATTTTTTGTTTCATTGTAATATTCTACAGTCAAACCTTCAATATGCAGAGAACGATAGTTACATTTGTTTAAGAATGTGGTCATATAGGGTAACAAGAAAATTGGGAAATAATTTATGGACAGACGTATATTTATTAGAAATGCACTTGTAACTGGTCTTTTTGCCAATACTAAGGTCATATACGCTAATACACCAAGCGATAATGTTGTGGTTGATGCTATGGGTGAAATACGTAACGTATACACTGACGCATTAATAGAAGAGATGATTGACTCAGGATTAAATGCAATAACAATTACTCTGTGTGATCCAAAATCTTATGAACTTGATGCGTATAATTTAGGAATGGCTGGAATTGCTGATTATGACAAAATTATTGCTGATAATTCTAAATATTATTTTAAAGCCCATGTTTCGAGTGACATTGAGAAGGCATTTAAGGAAAATAAAATTGCTATATATTATTTATTTCAAAACTCTACTCAATTTGGTAGGGATTTAAATAATGTAGATAAATTTTATGCACTCGGTGTTCGTTCGAGTCAAATTACATATAATTGGCAAAATTGGGCGGGCGCGGGTTGTTATGAAGAAAATGGGTCTGGATTGACAAGTTTTGGTCATGGTTTAGTTGAAAAAATGAATGAAATTGGAATGTTAATTGACCTATCCCATGCCGGTATGCGAACTATGTCAGATACCATCGCAACTTCAAAACAACCAGTAATAGTCTCTCATACTTGCTGTAAGGAGCTTTATGAGCACCGAAGAAATACAACAGATAGTAATATGAGAGCTGTGGCAGAAAAGGGTGGTTTAATCGGAATTACTCAGATGAGGCCTTTTATGACAAAGCAGATCGATAATGCAGTACATTTTTACTATGAGCACATAGAACATGCAATAAATGTGTGTGGTGAAGATCACGTTTGCATTGGAAGTGATAGAGATCATCGAAGATTGATTTTAACTCAGGAGTATCTTGATGAACTGAAGGCTGAGGAGGGTGAAAATTTTGATCCAACAATGTGGCCATTATATTTCGAGGAACTGAACGGCCCCACAAGAATGGAGACGATATGGAATGCACTAACAGAGAGAGGAATGAGCTCTTCTGTATTAGAGAAAATCATGGGTAGAAATTTAATTCGTTTGTACGAATCTATTTATGGTTAATTTCTCATGCTGAATGATCAATAAAACGGCAAGAACTAATGTTCTTGCCGTTCGTTATTTACCCAAGTAATTTATTTTTGGATGTGAGTTTAATCTTCCGAGGCTTTTTTTCCTCGGGGATGATTCTTTCAATGCCAATATAGAGCATACCACTTGACAATGCGGCACCTTTTATAACCATATCGTCAGAAAGAACGAATTTTTTAGAGAAATCTCTGGTTGCTAATCCTTGATGCAGCAATCCTTCGGTTGCTTCTTTAGATCTTATTCCCTTGATGATTAGATTTTCACCAGATAATTCAACGTCAATATCTTTTTCTTCAAAACCAGCAACTGCTAATTCAATTGTATATTGATCATCAGTAACTTTTCTGATGTTATAAGGGGGGTAATTAGCTTCTTTTGTTCTGGCGTTAGCTAACAATTCTAGCGTGCCAAAAGTTCTATCAAAACCAACTGCGAACGGAGAAATATCTCTCCAGATTGAATCAAATGTAGTGTTAACCATTTTCCTAACTCCTTTTTTTAAGCAAGTTTATATTTATTTTATGTAAGCCCCTAAGGCACTCACATAAAATATATGGAGACATTTATGATAACTTCAAGTACCTATGAGCAACTAAATGATTAATATGAATATGTCCCTGGGAATAGTTATCATCCACCAAGAAATAAGAAGGCAATAAATTAATACATTTACACTTTAATTTGATACCACTAAAAAGGTATTATCAAAGTCTATAAGAGATTCAGTAAAAAATTAATAATATGAGTTTATACAAAATATCTTTATTTTGGATTTTTTTGAGTGTCGCAATTGTTTCTTGCGGGGGCGGCTCAGGATCCAGTATTGTCTATCTTCCACCATCATACAATGATGACTATTCTAATATCTCTGTTACAGAGGGCAGTAAAAATATCATCTCGTTGATTGCGACTGATACGAATAATCGACTGGTAACTCACTCAATAATTGGGGGTAATGATGAGGAGTTATTTTCACTTACCGCTAATGGTCAATTAGCCCTTATTAAGGCATCAGATTTTGAATCACCACATGATTCAGACATTGATAATATTTATGAAGTTTCAGTTCAGGCTGCAGCAGGAGCAGATACTACTTTATTGGACATTAGAGTTTCAATTCAAGATGCACTTGAAGGAAGAGTTGTTGATGGACCAATCGTGGGTGCTTTTGTTTTTGTAGATAATGATGGTGATTTAGTTTTTGATGACGATGAGTATAAAACTACTTCAAATGCAGAGGGATTTTTCTTTATAAACAAGACTATTATAGGTTGTACTGGTATATGTAATCAGAGATTAGTAGCTAGATCTGGGATTGATTCTCATACTGGAAGGTCTTCAAATTTAATATTAATGGCTCCAGTATTATTAGATAAATTAGTGACTATTTCACCAATATCGACATTAATAACGGTCGCCACTGACTCAAAAAAATTGCTAAATGGATTAGGTATAACCGATGATAAGAACGACGTACTAACTAGTAAGTTTTGGTCGCTAGCCATACAAGATCAAGTCGCTGCCAAGCAAATAACTAAGCTTAATCTTCAGTTAAGTATGATATTAAATGCCACTCATAATCTAATCACACCTCAAGAGAATGTTACTGTTATGCAGATAGCTGCCGCTGCCGCAACGAAGCTAGCAAGCATCATCTCGGATGATAAGGAAGTGCTCACTTCTAAAGAAATACTCAGTAATTATTTTTCAACGTTGATTAATGAATTGGTGATGGAGATCAATTTTGATGTAAATTATATCGGTAAATTAGCAGAAAATATCACTCAAGTTAATGCATTATTGAGTGAAAAAACATTACAGCCAACAGGTAATATTTCTTCTGAAATATTAACATTCTCACAAGCTGCTATCGCAACTTCGATCTATGGTGCAACTAGAAGTAATTTAGATCTTGAGCAATTTTCAGAGGCTACCTCTATACGGAAAATGTTTACAAATTCAGCTCTTATTCAGAGTCTTGATGACTTTGATACTGATGGATTGGCTAATGTTATTGATCTGAATGACGACAACGATAGCGTGGATGATTTGTTTGATGCATTTCCCTTTGATAAAGATGAAACGATTGATACTGATACTGATGGTATTGGAAATAATGCAGATACCGATGATGATGCAGACGGCGTTGATGACGAAAATGATGACTATCCGTTGAATAAAAATGTGCATACTGCTCCCACTGCGGCAACTCAAGCCCTGACTCTAAATCTTCTCCCTCAGAGTTTGAATTCCATCACAGGGTCCTTAGCTGGAACAGCACAAGATGATAGAGCATTGAGATTTTCAGTGGTCACTAATGGTAGCAAAGGAACAGTTACTATCACCGATCAGTCAAAAGGTGATTTCGCTTATCAAACTTTAGCTGGTGTGACAGAACCAGCAAGTGACACTTTCACCTTCAAGGTTAATGATGGTTACGTTGATTCCTCTGTTTCATCAGTTACTATATCTTTGAAAAGTGATCCTCTCTATAAACATCAATGGCATCTTGATAATACCGCGCAGTTAAATTTTGCATCAACTGCAGGGACTAACTCTAAAGATATTAATATCGATACTGTCATTACTAATGGTTATTCCGGTAGTGGAGTTACAGTAGCTATTATTGATTCTGGTTTAGAGGTAGCTCATGAGGATATTATTGATAATATCGTTACTGATGGTTCATATAATTTTTTAGATGATACTACCGATCCAACATCAGCATCTACATCAGGTGATCATGGAACGAGTATTGCTGGTATTATCGCTGCAAGGGCATGGAATAATATAGGTGGAAGAGGGGTAGCCCCAGAAGCCTCAGTTGTAGGACTTAATATGCTTAAATCACCGACTAACGCAAATGTTATTAGTGCTTTAGGAGGAGCTAGTTACTCAAATAATGTTGATATATTTAATTTGAGCTATGGTTACGATACAACTTCGAGTTTTTTAATAAATTCTGCGGTAAAAGCTCAATACATAGATGGTGTAGTTAATCTAAGAGATGGAAAAGGAGCTATCTATGTAACATCGGGTGGCAATGGATTTCTTGCATTTGGTTCAGCCAATTGCAGTCTCGCAAATAGCAATGGTGTGAGTTGCAATAATACGAGTATGGATCCTGAGCACTCTCTTCCATATGTCATTGCAGTTGGGGCTCTCGATGCAAACGGCGTGCGTGCATCATACTCAACTGCTGGTTCAGCAATTTGGATCAGTGCACCTGGTGGTGAAGGTGGAACAGATATTAACATTGTGGGTTCCGGTTATGGTCCTTATTTGCCGGGTATTATGACAATTGATCAATCAAGTTGTGACAAGGGCTATGTGCGGTCAAATCTCAGTGCTTATGTTAATGCGTTCGAAAATAAAGGAAATCATATTTCGAATACAGCTTGTAATTATACCTCAACATTTTATGGGTCATCTGCTGCTGCTCCGGTCGTGAGTGGAGTTGTCGCGCTTTTACTAGAAGCAAATCCTAGTTTAACATGGCGTGATGTTAAGCATATTCTAGCTACTACTGCGGTGCAGGTAGATACAAATATCGAAGCTATGGTTATTGATGATTATATTGCTGAGCCGGCATGGACGACAAATGCGGCAGGTTATAAATTTCATAATTACTATGGCTTTGGTGGAATTGATGCATCTGCAGCAATAACTGCCGCTAATAACTATACGCTTGGCAGTTTAGGCACATTTGTGACATCAAATGAGCAATCAAGCGGTACATTGAATGCACCAATCCCGGACTACTCAAATATTGGTAGAACGGCAGTTCTCTCAGATACAAATAATTTAACTGTAGAAGCTATTAATGTGAATGTGTGCTTATCTCATGATCGGCCCAGTGATCTCTCGATAGCATTAACTTCGCCGCAAGGTACTCGATCAGTCTTATTACCACCATTTAATGGTTTTGAGGATATATCAGCATGCTTTAATATAGTCAGCAATGCTTTCTATGGTGAAAATTCCAATGGTGAATGGGAGATTATGTTAGTTGATAAAAAACTAGATGTATCAGGAGTTATAACAGATTGGAAGTTAACAATTTTTGGGCGGTGATAATATGAAAATAGTCAAGTTATTGAGAGAAACTATAGATAAAAGTAATAAATTATTATTACTGTGCATAATAATCTTACCTCATTCAATCTTGTCTCAAATTATGGATGATGATGCTGATTTATTTGCCTCAAAAGCGAATGGCCCAACTTTAATGTTAGACAGTACTCCTTATAAAATAGTTTCTAATAGTCGAGTTAATATTTCAGGTTTATTCAACCTTAATGATCAAAATATAATATGGTCTTCTCAATTAGGAAACTATGATGTGATCGTTGAATCAATTCCAAATAGAACCTCTAAAAAAGAAGCAAACATTTCTTCAATAGAGGCTTATCAATTGGCTTATAGCGAAGAAACAAAGAAGATTGTGATTGTCACCGGAAACATAATTGTCCATTTGAAAAATTCATCAGACTCAATGGGTATCGAGCAGGATTATAATTTAAAATTAGTAAATAACTTTCCAAGAATTAATCGAGCTTTCTTTAGATTGAATAATCAAGATGAATTAGCACAGAAAATACAACAACTAACTTCTGATATTCGAATTAATGACGCCTATTTTGAGATGATAGAAAATTTTCAGAGAGCTCAATAATTCGATCCCAGTTATCAAGGTTAGTTAGCTAATTTCTGCACTTGCTCCCAAAGCGATTGCTCAAGCATGACTTCATCAGATATATTCTTACCTGTCCCAGGGAGCCTGGCATTTGGTTGAGCTTTAACAGCTTGCCTCAATGCTTCAATTTTATCTTGAAAGTGTTTTTGTTGATTATTGTAATTTGGATCAATTAATATATATGTTTGCCCTAAATTATGTGGATCACCATCTGTAGTCTTAAGTGGAGGTGCCTCTTTACTACTGACTGATCCAGTAAGTGCTGAAGCCAATACTTCAGCCATTAACCCAAAACCATATCCTTTGTAACCCCCGGATGAGAGTAATGATCCTTTCAAGGCAGCATTAGCATCTGTCGTTGGTGCGCCATTTTGATCAATAGCCCAACCATCTGGAATGGATTCACCTGCTGCTGCTGCCATTCTAATTTTACCGATTGCAATTGCACTTGTGGATTGATCAAATTGAAAGGCTATATTTTTATTCGAGGATGGTATAGCCATTGCAATTGGATTGGTTCCAAGGAGTGCTTCGTTACCGCCAGGCGGTGCTACACAAGCTGGCGCATTTGTACTTCCAATCGCAATAAAACCATGTTTGGCAATTCGTGATGTAAAGTAACCCAGAGAAGTGCATGTGTGTGAATGCGAAATGGTAAACAAACAAATACCATTTTCTTTAGCAACACTTAAAGCGGAATTGAGACCTTTTGCAAAAGCTGCTTGTGCAAATCCATTTTGTGCGTCAACCGCAACACACCCGGACTTTGGTTGTGAAACTATTGGCTCGACTAGACCATCTACACGATTGCTTTGAAGTTGATTACAGTAACTTTCAAGATAATACAAACCACAAATCTTATTTTCTTCAGCCTCGGCTACTCTTACCGCTTTCGCTACTTCCTTAGCATTCCATGAACTAGCTCCATGTTTCACTAATGCAGTGATTGTGTAGTTTTCAATATCGTCTAATTTTACAGAAATATGTGACATGTTTTTTTATCTTTTTTTTGGTTAGTGATTGAGAAGTTTTATTATCTTGATCTATCATACTGTAGTGGCTTGTCATACACTAATCAAAAGAAAATGTTAATCTTTGTACAAAAATGCTCATTGTATTTTAGTGTATGCCGTTTAATTTTTTACCATAAAAATGAGAGGTATTGATTGTGACTATTCTGAGAAAGATATTTTATTCTGTAATGATAATGTTTACTGTGTCATGTGCTGATAATAACAAATCAAGTACAATCACTATCGGAACTAATCCAGCTGGAACATTTTATTATGTTGTAGGTACAGGATTAGCAAAATTATTTTCAGAGCAACTTGAAAGACGCTCAATAGCACAGCCAGCCTCTGGCTCAGCAGTATATGTACCCTTAATTAGTAATGGTGAAATGTCACTTGGTTTCAGTACTAGCATAGAGGCTGGTAGCTATTATCGCGGTGATATGGGCTTACAGAAACAGCCTAATCTTCGAGTATTAATGCGATTTTGGGAGATGCCTTATGGGTACATGGTAAGAGGGGACTCTGATCTCTTCTTTGTTAGTGAATTGCTGGGCAGAAATGTTGTTGATGAGCAATCAGCTAATATCACCTTGAGCATTGGCAATAAGTCGATGTTAATGGCGTCTGGCTTATCTATTGATAAATATAATTCAATAACTGTTGGTGGTTTACCTCAAGGAATAACTGCAGTGACTGATGGTTTAGCTGATGCAGCACCAATTGCTCTAGGTCAGGGCAATGTTCGTAAAGCGCATGCGATAACCCCAGGTGGAATTAGGTTTTTGGATATGTCAGATAATGATGATGCACAAAAGTACTTTGATACTTTAGGTCAAGGCTTCAATGCATATAAAGTTAAACATGATGATCAATTACCAGGATCAAAAGTAGGTTTATTGACGGGCTCAGTTGATATTTATTTGGTAACTTCGGTGGATATGTCAAATGAAGATGCTGTCGCTATTATTAGGACAATTGAGGATAATTGGATTGATATGCAAACTCAATTCTCCGCATTGAAAAGAGGAGATCCAGAGTTATTTGTTGGCAACAATAATCATACTATTCCTTATCATGACGGTGCCATTCAGTATTACACCGAAAAAAATAGATGGAATGAGACTTTAGAGAATACGAATCAAGTCTTACTGTCGCAGCATTAATTAGCACCTTCTCGCTTGATGAAATATATGCTTTTAGATCAAATAGCTCATAAGATAAAACGTCTTTATCTGGCCTCATTGGTTTTATTGGGTGTGATTTGGATTTTAGATATTCCGATAAGATTAAATTTAGGGATTGTAACTGCAAGTTATATATCTTTAATGTTAGCAATATCCATTGCTGCAGGATTTTTATCTAAACCATTAAAAGATGATGGCTCCTTACTTGCTTTTGATATAAGTCTTGGAATCATGGCTCTATTATCTTGGGGTTGGGTGTCCATCAATTATGTAGATTGGCTTACTGATCTTGCTAATCGTGGGCCTGAAAAATGGTTACCAGGGATTGTTGCAATCACACTTTTGATAGAAGCCTTACGTCGATTTTGTGGGTACGCTATAACAATACTTACTCTGTGCTTTATTCTTTATGGATTTTTTGGGCATAATTTGGGCGGTATTTTGGAGGGAGCGATGGTAAGTCCTTCAAGACTGATATTATATTTTTATGCTGATAGTGGAGGTGTTCCAGGGTTGATCCTCTCAATAGTTTGTTCCGTTGTTTTTGGTTTTTTATTGATGGGTGAGTTAATGAAAACTAGTGGAGGTGCTCAATTTTTGACCGACATGTCATTATCTTTAATGGGGCATTTTAGGGGAGGGCCCGCCAAAGTTTCTATTGTGGCAAGTTCAATATTTGGCTCGATTAGTGGGTCAACTGTAGGCAACGTAATGTCAACCGGTGTTGTTACTATACCTCTAATGAAAAAAACAGGACTACCTGGTTATTTCTCAGCCGCTGTAGAGGCCATTGCATCTAATGGAGGTCAATTAGCCCCACCTGTTATGGGGGCAACAGCTTTCTTGATTGCTGAATTTTTAGATATTCCTTATCTCGAGGTAGTGGGTGCCGCATTATTGCCAGCAATAATTTATTACGTCATTTTATTTATGCAAGTTGATTTTATGGCAAAGGACAATAATCTAATTGGCTTGAATAAAAAAGATACACCAGTTTTTAAGAATTTAATAAAACACAGTGGGCTGCATTTAATTCCAATTGCTAGCTTAATATTTCTAATGTTTGTAATAGGATTGCAACCAGCAAAATCAGCATTAATGTCGGGTGTATTGGCTTTATTTGCTGGATTGATATTGAGAAGCACGAAAATAAGTTTTTCCATGTTAATGAGTTTTTTTGAGAGAGTCTCTAATACATTAATCCCTATAATATTGATCGGAGGAGCTGCAGGAATTATTGTTGGAGTGCTAAATATTACTGGTCTGGGATTTAACCTTACTTTGGGGTTGACAGAGATTGGTAATCAATATGGGTTACTCGTTATGTTATTGTTGACTGGTGTAATTGCTATCATTTTAGGGATGGGTATGCCAACGGCAGCAGTATATATAGTACTCTCTGTCGTATTGGCTCCAGCAGTAATTGAGATGGGCGTTCCAGTTCTTGCTGCCCATCTCTTTATATTCTATTTTGGCCTTCTTTCAATGATCACCCCGCCAGTGGCAGTAGCATCTTTTGTAGCAGCAGGAATTGCAGACGCCTCAATATGGCGAACTAGTTTTACTGCAATCAAATTAGGAATAGCTGCATATTTCTTACCTTTTCTCTTTGTTTACAATGATAGCTTGTTGTTAAAAGGCAGTTGGTTTGAAATTTTATTAGTTTTTCTCACTTGTTTAGTTTCAGGATTGATGATTGCAAGTGCTCTTAGAGAAGAAAACTTTAGATCAGTGATTGGTGCCATTAGAATGTTAGGCTCTATAATATTATCACTGACGGTTGGAAGTGCCACTTTATGGCTTGGTCGTGACTCAAGTGGAGTTTTTATGGTGATATTTATAGGTGCTATCATATATTTAGGACTGCATAAAATTAAATCAAATTAATGCAGATGGTACTGAGATGGGCAATGTAAAATTGAATATAAATATTGGAGACTTGGAGCTTAAAAACCCAATCATTTGTGGATCTGGGGAACATTTAATTGAAGAGGCTGGCATCCTTATGGCCCTAAAATCAGGGGCATCAATGGTAATAGCAAAATCAGCTAATGAAAGTGAGTCGGCCAGAAAACAGTTGCACAAGACTGATTATGCAATGATTGATCAGGACATCAACCCAGTTGATTGGGAGAAGAGAGGTGCCAGGGATTTAAGTTTGATAGGCCGTTCTGGGTTGGTGGGTGAGGAGACAGAAAATTGGTTGCAAAAAATTGCCTTATTGGATCAGCAGGCAATGAAATACGATTCTTATGTCGCGGCTAGTCTTATACCAGCAAATATGGATTACCTTAAAAAGCATGCAGAATTAACTCAGAATCTGGGTATACGAGTGCTTGAGCTCAATATTGGCGCTCCACATGGCACGGAAACACATAATTCCATACAATTAATCCTTCAGTCAGAAAAGATTAAAGAAGTAGTTGCATCTGTGAGAAACGTCTTCCATGGCCATTTGTTAGTTAAAATGCCTGGAATGAGTGAAAATGTGAGTCAGCTTTCTGAAGCAGCTAAGCAAAGTGGTGCTGATGCGGTAGTTATGATGGGGAGAGTGATGGCATTGATTCCTGATTTGAAGTCAATGAAACCTATCTTAGGCACGAAGGGAGCATATGGTGGGCGTTGGGCCTTACCAATTACTTGTCGTTGGCTAAGTGAGAGTCGTCAACTGCTAGGAGATGATTATCCATTAATTGGGACAAATGGAGCACGAAACGGTTATGATGTAGCCAAAATGATGTTAGCAGGAGCTAGCGCTGTTGAATTGACTTCTGTAGTATTTTCGCAAGGATTTGGGGTGATTGAGTCAAGTTTAGATGAATTGCAAAGTTATTTAGAGGAAAAAAAGATAAACGCAAAGAATCTAATTGGCATCACTTCTGATCAAGTACAATCTTATTCTGAGCAAGAGGCAAATTCTGAACATTGGAAAAGATTTGTACCAGAAGATTCGCTAAACTAAAAAATACATAAATTTCAAGGAAATAAAAATGTCAAAGAAAGCCAAATTATATAATTGGGATACCATCGAAGGAGAAGAGGTAAGACCTGGTGTATCAAGAAAGGGGTTTCGTGGTGATCAGTTCATGATGGTAATGAATACGCTTGAACCCGGGATGGAGGTAAACCCTCACTCACACCCTTTTGAGCAGGCTGTATATATTGTCCAAGGTCAAGTAAGATTTCATGTCGGTGATGAGGTTCTCGAGGGTGGACCAGGCTCAGTAATAAGGATTCCACCGAATGTAGAACATTATGCCGAGCCATTTGGTGATGAACCTGTCCTTAATTTGGATATTTTTGCCCCCCTTAGAGAAGATTATATGCATTTGGTTGAGTACCAGAAATTTGAGGAAAATGAGAGTTAAGTGATGAGTTCGAATAGACAATCTAACTTTAAATCTCTTATAGAAAACAAAGAAGAGTTAATTGGTTGTTTTATAAAAACACCTAATTATCAATTAGTTGAAATAGCTTCATTGAGTAATTTATCATTTATTGTACTCGATGCTGAGCATGCTCCATTTGATAGAGAACAACTTGATATTGCAATAATGGCCGCTAAAACAAAAGATTTACCGATTTTGGTAAGGGTGCCAAAAATTAGTGATGAATATATCCTTAGTGTCCTAGATCAGGGCGCTGATGGTATCCTAGTTCCTCACATTAATACACTTGATGATGCTAAAGCTGCT
>CESO01027780.1_pt1 | contig 13030 bp, 6 predicted proteins | sample 356341 | NCBI WGS metagenome assembly CESO01 (sample SAMEA2621812, study PRJEB7988) | marine metagenome | biome: marine biome (ENVO:00000447); feature: deep chlorophyll maximum layer (ENVO:xxxxxxxx); material: "saline water (ENVO:00002010), including plankton (ENVO:xxxxxxxx)" | depth 35 m
AACAATAAATCAAGCTTAATGAGTACAATAATTAAATTTCCTTTTGAAGAAAAAGAAGGTAAATATTTTGCACCAATAGTGTCAGAAGAAACAACATATAAGGTTTCATCTGGCGCTGTTGTAGCAGACGCAACTAAGCTTGTGTCTGGAACAAAAGGTACATTTATGCGTACTCGCTTAAAGCTACCGGTAGATAAATCAATTAACAAAGCTGAACTGTTTGCTGTTAATTCAGAAACGGTTTATTCAAGTCAATAATATTATATGAATTTAATTAAATTAATTAAGAATAAAATACTAGCAAAGTCTTTTGATAATAAAGTGTCTAATCTTTTAAATACATTTTATTCAAAAGAAAACAGTGATTCTTTAGTTCACAACAATGGTAAATTAGTTCGTGAGGGAGGTTCTTTGATAAAATTAGAACACGATTTTGTTACGGGCATTTACTTAAGAAGAATGATAATGAGTAAAGGTTGTTCTTTAATTAGTGCAATACACAAAAGAGATCACGTTTGGTTTTTGCTTTCTGGGTATATAACTATATCTACAAAAAATAAAGTTGAAGATTTTGCGGCACCCTACATAGGGTTTTCAAAATCAGGAACTCAAAGAGTGATTTACGCTCATGAAGAAAGCATATTTCAAAATGTTTTTCAAAATCCATTTGGATTTACAAATTTAGATGAATTAGAAAATTATAATTATTCGTTAACAAAAGATGACTACAACAATTTTATTAGAAATAGCAAATGATCCTTACATAGTAAAAGGAAGCGGGTTTTTAGCCGCTGCGGCCGTTGGGGCTGCGGGTGGGCTTATAAAGGGTATTGGCTCTTTATTTGGTAGAAAAAGAAAAAGAAGAGCGGCTGCAAGAGCAGAAAAGGCTAAAGCAGCAGCGATGGCAAAAGTTGACGCGTTTAAATTTAAAAATGCTTTTGAGGGAATGAAGGGTGCTGAATATGACCCCGTTTCAATGAAAGCTGCACAAATAGGCGCTGCTCAAACTGCACAAATGCCAACTTTAGGTGAATCACAAGGCTATGAAGCTACAGGGTATTCATCACAAGGATATACTGCTAAAGGCACGAATGTAGGGCCTTTGCTTGAAGGCGATGCTACGGGCTTAACAAATGAATTTAATAACCTGCAAGTATCAACAGCCGGGGCTGAACTAGCTGCACAAGAAGCAGACCAATCTTTAGCAGCTTCGCAAGACTTAGCTGCACAAGCGGGTACAGGAGCGGGTGGCGCAACAGCATTAGCTGCCGCTGCTGCAAAGTCTAAATCTAAAGTAGCCGCTGATATTGACCAGCAGGTCAAAGCTAATGAAATGCGTAAAGCTCAAGGTGAAATGCAATTACAAAGAGATCAGCTCGGGCAAAGCAATCTAGCATCCCAATTTTCTTTGGGACAACAACAATTTAATGCTGGTCAAGCCAACCAAGCATCACAGTTTACGGCCGCCGCAGCAAACCAAGCATCACAATTTAATGCAAATGCCGCTAATCAAGCCGCCCAGTTTGGCGCTCAAGCTGCTAATCAATTTGCTTTAACAACATTTGGAGCAGAAGCACAAATGAATCAATTTAATGCCGGCGCACAAAATCAGTTTACTATGCAGCAAGCACAACTGCAGCAAGAAGCTGATCGAGCTAATATGGCAGCCTCTAATCAAGCTGCGCAATTTGGCGCTACTACAGACTTCCAAGCAAGACAGCTTGCGGCAGGAGGTGCAGAAAGAGTGCAGGGTGCCCAGTATAATAGATTAGCCGCTAAATTAGGTATGGCAAGCCAAGAGGCTGGGGCAAAATCTAGAGCTTATGAGAAGCAAAGGGGTATGTTTTTAGAAGGTATGACGCAAGCAGCTACAGGTGCCGCGAGTACTTTATCAAGTGGTGGATATTTATAAATAAAAATATGACTAGTAAAGGATTAGGTTGGTTTGACCCAACATATTACGGGCCTACATATACAGAAGATATAGAGGCCATAGACAGAGGAATGCAACAGGGCATGCAGTTTGGCCAAATGATAGGCGAAAATATTCTTAAAAGCAAACAAATGAAAATTGATGCTGAAGAACGCAGAAGAGGCGCTATCGCTGATGAGCTTGCTCTTGCTAAGGTAGATAAAGCCACCAGGGAAGGTCTCATATTGCCCGCTGAAGACACGGGGGCAGAAGCGTTACAAACCTCTCGTATAGATTTTTCAAATGGTTTAGTTAATAAATTAAATGAGCTAAAGCAATATAGAGATGACGGACAAATAACTGCCGCTGACTATGCAAAAGGCGTAATGACTCTCGAGGCACAAATACCCGCATATAAATCTGCTGAAAAAATATTTTATGGTAAGGTGGAGCAATATATGGATGGGATTGAAAACGGAACTTTATCAAATGCATTAAGCTCTGAAAATAAAGAGTTTTTATCTGCTATGGCAAGAGGGGATGCTAACATATCTTTTAATACAAATGATAATGGTCAAGTTGAATTTGTTGGAAAATATAAAGATTCGGACGGCAAGGAACATGATTTACAAGTAGCTTTATCAAGAATGGAAGAGCTGCCCGAGGTTTTACAAAAGCCTAAAAATAGAGCCAACAGTCAAATTAAAGCTGACGTAGACAACATTATTACTACTAAAATAAATAACACCGGGGCGAAGTTAAACCCTATAACCGGCCGAGTTGAAGCAGAACCTCAACTAATATATGACAGTGAAGGCAATACGCTCCCTTGGTTTAACGATTTTGCACAAGGTAGTTTTAAAACATATATGGAAGGTCTAGGCCAGGGTGACAAAGTTGCGGGTATAAAGCAATATTTACTTGATGCCGTTGACCCCTTAGATAAACTGGCTTTAATAGAAGGAGCTGGAAAAATGCTTGGAATACCTGAAGATGATTTAGGGCCCGGTTATAAAACCGTAAATGGGTTAATTAACGGCTTAAAAGAACGCAAGTTATTAGATACTTTTATTAATGAAAACGTTATGGGGCTTTGGACAGATAAAACTCGTAACGCTGTACTTCTTAAAAATCAAGAAATTGTTGATGAAGCTAAAAGCGAAAAATTGTCTGCTGAGGCTAAATTGAGAAAAGATTTGGCCGCTGCAAGAAAAGCTGAAGCTGATGCTTTAAAGGCTGAAAACTCAGGTTCGAACGAAGGAAAAACTCCAACAGCACTTGAAACCGCAATAAGCGATTTAGAAGAAGCAAGGTTTAATGGTAAACCTTTATTTATAAAAAACAAAGCCGGAGTGTACACAGGCTCATTGCCAAACACAAACGCAGAACTAAAAACAGTGCTAGAATCATTAGGGTTTATAACTGGTGATGATTTAGGAGCGGCAAAAATTGATCCTAAAACTAAAAAAGTTGAAGGCACGGATAAAGGCTGGGTTGTTAAACCTCAAGGTGGCGGCGGTACTTTTGAAATTAAAACAGGAGAAAGCGCACAAGAATTTGCAAGAAAGTTTTTTAAATCAAAAAAAATAAAAGATTCAGAAGCAAAAGCAGCAGCATATACTTTTAATGAATCTGCCCCGTACGATGAATTAGGGGAAGATGTAGAGAGATTTAAAAATATCCCTACCCTCGAAGAGATTGTGCCACCAATATCAAGTCAAACTTATAAAGGTATTAATATTAAATAGCATGCTTACACAGAAACAATTAGACGAGTTGCAATCATTGGTAGATTCTTTGCAAATACAAGGAAAGACTAATCAAGAAATTCAATCTATCGTTGATGATAAAAAAGCAGAAATGCTTGGCCAAAATAGTTTAGATGAAGCAAAAAAGATAGAACCTGTCACAGAGATAGCTGCATCTGCGGCAGGAGAAAACGATATGGCGTTGCAGCAGGAAAGTGGTTCTTCGGATTTACAGCAGTATACTGAAAAAGATTTAAAAGAAGTAGAAAGCCAATTTAAAGACTGGGAAAAAACAGAAAGTGAGCTTCAAAGAGAAATTACCCCTGAATATATAAAACAAAACTTTCAAGGAGAAGAAGCTTGGCTGCCCGCATATAGAGCGTGGCAAAAAAACGGAAAAAATATAAATCAAACAGCTAGTTTTTTACCAGAACAAACAAAACTGGTTATAGATGACAAGAGATCAGAAGATGTTCCTTTTTTAGAGAAACTTTCTTCATGGTGGAATAATAATTTACCCACTATGCGAGAAGGCATGGAATTAAAACTTGATAAATTAAAAACAGAAGGTGTTCAAGAATTTAAAGACCAATCAAAAAAATATGAAGCGCCTAAGTTTTTTATAGGAGGGAGAGCATCTGTATATGGGCAATCTGGTGCTCAAGCCTTGTCTTCATTTTTCAAGGCCGAAGTAGAAAATAAAGCAAAAGAATTATATCCTGAAACATTTAAAGCAGACCCAGAAAAAGCCATACAAATAGTAAAGCAACTTGAAGAACAAGCTTATGAAAAAAATCTATTTGAATTAAATAAAGATATAGTTGAAAATGAAGAGGCTTTAGCCGAAATGGCTGTTTCTCCTGGCATTATATCTAGTTTTAATTCAGGCACAGGCGGTAAAACCAATTATGAGGATTTATTTTTTGGCATTATAGACGGTACTGCTAATGTTGCTACTTCTGCTATACCAGGTATGGTAGCGGGAGCAGCGGGAACAGTTCTTTCTGGTGGTAATCCTGTAGTGGGAGGCGCGGCCGCAGCGTCTGTAATGTTTGCTCAAATTGCTCCTGACTTTTATTATAATTATAATTTAGAAAAAGCAAAATTATTATATCCTGAATTGGATGAATCAGAAGCTTTGACTAAATTGTCAAAAGAAAATAAACAAGAATTTGGCATTCCTTTAGGTCTATCTACTTTAGCAACTGGATTAGAGTATTTAGGATTCAAAGGCATGACTAAAGCTATTTCTAAAAAAATATATCAGAAAGGTAATAGAGAATTAGCTAAATCTTTAATGAGTACCAAGCTAAGCAAAACAGGCACTGGCGCTGCAGTAGCAGAAACTGGCACTGAAGTCGCTCAGTTACCTGTAGAATTATTAAATGAAGGTATTGGTAAAAATTTAAAAGGAGAAAAACTAACAGAATATGTTTGGGAAAACTTTAAAGATCAAGCACCAGAAGTAATTGCTCAATCTTTAATTGGCTCAAGAATATTTATTGGCGGAACAAGAGGTTTAAGAAAAGCGGCTAAAACATTAAGAGATTTAGCGCCAACTTATACGCAAGGTACGGTGAGCAATAATATTGCTGATCTAGGGGTACTTGTGCAAACATACGAACAGGCCGCTGATAAATTTAAACCAAGCATCAAAAAAAGCATTGATGCAGAGCTTAGCAATATAAAAGCTGAAATAAGAAAAGGACAAGATATTGGTGTTAAATTAACAGAAGAGCAAATTTCAAGCATTAATAATATAAAGTCAGAAATTGATAACTCTATTAAAAAAGTTAAAGATATAAAACTTGAACAAAATTTGCTTGTAGAAAATGATTCTACTGCCGAAACTTTACAATCTGCGCTTGAGGGAGAACTTGGATTTATTAAACAAAGCAATGAAAAGCTAAATAATGTTTTAATTGAAGTTTCTAAACAGCCAGATATTAGAAATAAAGACGGTAAATTAAAAACAAAAAAACAGTATTCAACGTTACAAAAAATATATGACAATGCTGTAGATCCTGAAACAGGAACGTGGAAAAATAACGCCTCTAAAGAACGTGCTATAAAAGAAATTGGTGATGCTTCTCAACCTATAATAGAAGCTATTACAAAAAGAATATACGATAGAGCATTGCCAGAGGCAAAAAGAGATTATCCTAGAGATAAATTTCAAACAGATGTTCGCCAAGAAATAATGACTATTGCAGCCACAGAATATGATGCTTCAAAAGGGGGATTAGATAGTTATATAAGTAATTTAGAAAATTTTAGAGCAAATAGGCTTGCAAATAAAATGCTTAAGCAAACATTTGATTCAACAATTGAAGATGCTAAGCTAGACCAACAAACTATACTTCCAGAAGTTCAAGCTTTTGAAGAGGCTCAAGAAAAAATTGAAACACATAAAAAGCTAGGGCTTAAGTTTGACACAAATAAAATTAAAAATATTTTATTAAGGAATGCTGACCCTGATACTAAAAAGTTTAAAACTAATATTGCTGATGATTTTAAATTAGCATTTAAACCAGCAATAGATTTATTTTTTGGTAAAGACACTAAAACAAAAAAGCCTTTTTCTCAAACAGTACGAGAAAATGCTGAAAACCTGTATGACGCATTGACCGTGGAGGGTATGCGCAAAAGCCGAAATACTTTTAAAAATTTTGGCATGCTGGTTGAAGAAAACGGTAAATTAGAAAAAGCCGCGTTTAGCAATGTTGGTATAGAGTCTTTAATAAATTATTTAACTGATCCTTCTGTTGCTAAAAATACTAGATCAAATAGACAACTAAGGTTTAAAGAAGCGGTTGCTGTTTCAATTGCATCGGCACAAGCTGTAAACTTATTAGAAACTGATAACGACTTACGGTCAACTTATAAAGATATAAACCAATTAAAACAAGAAGTTAAAAGTAATATTGTTGGCAAAAATATATTTCAACAAAGCGAGTTAGCTGAGGGAGACGCAATTACAGGGGGCAAAGGTTATTATAATACCATTCTTAAAAAATATAGTGTTGGAAATAATGATCTTGGAAAAACATTAGTTATAAATAAAAATAACCAAGGAAATAGACAAGAGTTAAAGACTTGGTTTAAAGAAATGGCTAAATTTTTTCCTCGTGAATTTTTTGAATTAAGTGCCGGAAGCTTTAATAAATCATCTCAAAGATTTGCTTTTGATAATGTTAATGATTATAATGAATTTTTAAATTCTACAGAATTTGCTAAAAATGATTTTAAGGGAGATTGGAAAAATTTTAAAAGATTTAAATATGAAAATTTAAATAAAACTCCTGAAAAAATTAATGGCGCTATAAAAAGATATAAAGCAGACTGGAAAAATATATCCAAGCAACAAGAAACTAACATGAACGCTTTGGAATATGTTGCTAAAAAATTTGAAGCTATGGTCGCTTCTGATATAAATAATGCAAAATATATTGCTACTTTTTTGCAAACAGCAACAAATAGTCAAGACCATATTTTAAGGATGGCCGCTCCACTAAAAGCATATTCTAATAATCTTTCAAAAGGAATGATGAGAGAAGAGCATACAATGCCTTCTTCTTTAGTCGGTAATTATTTATTAGACGCTATACTTAGCGGGAGTGTAAATTCCGTATTTCCAGGCATAAGAAAAAACTATTTTCAAGTAGCTTTAAATAAAAATGACGATAATAAATTAAAACCAGTAGGCCTTAACGAAAGAATGCCAAAAGGCTGGACTTTAATTGATAATGCTTGGGCTAGATATTTTAATAAAGATGTAAACCAAGTTAATGGGGGTATTGACCCTAATAGTATAATATTTTTTGAAAACAGTAAAACAGTTGCTGAAATATTTAATGTTGGCTTTGACGGTGTTGTAACTCCTGATATTAAAAAAATACAACAAGAAGGTGTTACAGAACAAGCTGATAAAGTTGAGTTTGTTATTGATAGAGCTATAGCCAAACTTACAGAGCTTACTGGTACAAAAGGTTTCGCCGTTGATCCATTCTTATTATTAGCTGCAAAAGATGTTAGTTTAAATGTACTAATAGGTGGGTTGCGCACACTTAAAGCAACCTATAAAGCAGGTAAAAGTTTAACTAAAGCTATAGACGCTGGTTATCAAGATGTTAAGAAATACATGTCTGAAGCTCAATGGCTTGAGTTCGCTAGGGTAGCTACGCAAGAAATTGAAGATGTTAATACACCTGCAAGAGCTAGGCTTGCTGTTTATAATGAAGCTGGCGTAGCTGCTGCTCAAGAAAATATAAGAAAAGAAGGCGAAAAGCTTTTGCAAGAGCTTGGCGTAAATACAAAAGATTTAAGCACCAACGAAATTAACAAAAGATTGGGTGTTTTAAGCAAAGCCAGAGCTGCGGCAATGAATAAAAAAGCACCTGAAAAGAAAGCTAGAGTGTTTGACTTTGACGATACGCTTGCTAAAAGCAAATCTGACGTACTTTATTTGCTTCCTGACGGCACCACTGGTAGTTTAACAGCTACAGAGTTTGCGGAGCAATCAGGTGAGCTTGCAGAGCTTGGCGCACAATTTGATTTTTCTGAATTTAGTACAGTTAAAGACGGCTCAAAAGGCCCTCTTGCTGTTCTTGCTAAAAAATTAACTGAAGCAAAAGGTGATCGAGACATATTTGTATTAACCGCTAGGCCGGCAGCAGCAGCTGAGTCTATACAGAGCTTTTTAAGATCTGCTTTAGGTATCAGTATACCCTTAGATAATATTACTGGCTTAGGTGATGGCACTCCGGGCGCTAAAGCATACTGGATGGCTGAAAAGGTATCTGAAGGCTATAATGATTTATTTTTTGCAGACGACGCTCCTAAAAATGTGGCAGCTGTAAATAAAATGTTAACTGATCTTGGGGTTAAAAAGAAAGTTCAAGTTGCAAAAGAAGCAAAAACAAAATCTCTTGAAGACGAATTTGACACTATATTAAGATCTAAAAAACCTACAAAAGGATCTATATTTAAAAGATTTAATATATATGTTCCACCTGGAGCAGATGATTTTGAAGGATTGCTATACACATTTTTAAGCAAAGGCAAAGTTGGCGAAAAACAAATGAAGTTCTTTCAGGACAATATAATGACGCCTTTTGCACAAGGCATAAGTGCATATGAAACTTCAAAAGTAACTTTAGCTAGGGATTATAAAGCATTAAAGAAAAGATACAAAAATAAAAAAGTTTTAAAAGAAAAAGTTCTTGATGGCTTATACAACAAAGAACAAGCAGTTAGAGCTTATCTTTTCAACGGCGCTGGATACGATCTAGATATAAGTAAAGGTGATGTTGTGGATTTACTTAGCATTATTCAAAGTGATCCTAAATTAAAAGCTTTTGCTGACGATCTTGCTAATATAACTAAATTAAAAGAAGGCTATCCTCCCGTTACGCCCGATTGGCTTGGCGGTAGTATACAAACTGATTTAGCTAATGTTTCTAATAAATCTCAAAGATCTGATTTTTTAACTGAATTTATTAAAAATAAAAACCAAATATTTTCAGATCAAAACATGAGCCTAATTTTGCAGCGCCATGGCAACGACTTTACCGATGCGTTAGAAAATGTTTTAGAAAGAATGGAAACCGGCGTTAACCGTAAAAAAGGTAAAGACAAAGAATTTAATCAAGCTTTAAACTGGTTGAATGCTTCTGTTGCAAACATTATGGCTTTTAACACTAGATCTGCTATATTACAGCAGTTGTCTGCGGTTAACTTTATGAACTGGACGTTTAATAATCCTTTGATGATGGCTAAGGCTATGGCTAATGTGCCTAAATTTGCAAAAGATTTTGGAACGTTATTTAATTCTGACTTTTTAATAGAAAGAAGAGGCGGGTTAAAAATTGAAATAAACACTGCCGATCTTGCTAACACGGAACCAGGAAATTGGTTTACTAAAACGCATAAAAAGCTTTTACAAGCTGGGTTTTTACCAACTCAGTATGGCGATAGCTTTGCCATAGCTTTTGGAGGTGCTAGCTGGTATCGTAATAATATAAATAAATTAGTTAAAGAAGGTGTATCTGAAGCGGATGCTGTTAAACAAACGATGATTGAGTTTCAGGAAATTGCTGAAAAATCCCAGCAGTCTTCAAGACCTGATAAAGTTTCAAGACAACAAGCGTCAGACATTGGTAGACTTATATTGGCATTTGCTAATACACCATTGCAATATGCTAGACTAACTAAAAAAGCTGTACTTGATTTAGCTAACAGAAGAGGTGACTGGAAAACTAATGCTTCTAAAATAGTTTATTATGGTGTAGCACAAAATCTTATATTTACTACGCTGCAGAGCGCATTGTTTTCTATGTTTTTAGACGACGAAGACGAGGTTACGGAAGATGACGAAAAGAAATTAACTTACGCTCTTAACAGCATAGTTGACGGTACATTGAGAGGTATGGGTTATGCAGGTGCAACAATTGCAGCCCTTAAAAATCTTGGTATGGAATTATATGACCAAAACCAAAAAAGAGAAAAAGGTGAAAGAGTTTACAACGGTGCTCTTACTCTTGTACAAAAGGGTTTAAGTATATCACCACCACTTAGTAAAAAGATTGGTGATATTGTAGAAGCTGAAAGGTATCAAGACTGGAGACAATATAAGTACAGCCCTTTCTATCAAAATTATGCAAAAGCTAATTACGTTTCTGGCATATTTAATGTACCTGTAGATAGGGTGTTTAAAAAGCTAGAAAATATAAACGCAATGAGCACAGAATATAATGATGCTTGGCAAAATGTTTTATTAGGTTTAGGTTGGTCTCCTTACTCTGTAGATGTAGATTTAGTTGATCTTAGGAAAAAAAGAGGTGAGCAAATGGGTGGTAAGTCATCTTCAAATTCAAAAAAAACAGGAACTAAAAAAACAGGAACTAAAAAAACAGGAACTAAAAATTCGCCTCTTGATAAAAAGGAGGCATTAGAGCCAGGTGTTTTAGGAAAAGCTCATAAAGATGGGACAATACAAGTAAAGAAAGGTTTGTCACCGGCTAAAAAGAAAGAAGTTATTGCTCATGAAAAAAAGCATATAGCCGATATGAAATCCGGAAAGTTAAACTACGATAATCAAAATGTTTATTGGAACGGTAAAGCTTACCCAAGATTGCAGGGTAAAAAAATAGTATATAATGGCGTTGCCTATCTTGAGGGGCATAAAAAATTACCTTGGGAAAAATCAGCTAACGGAATAAAAGTATAATTATGGAAGAAAAAGAATTTAAAGGCGTTCGCGAAGGTAATTTAAGAAGAAAAGCTAATAAAATATTAGCTAATGCCGAAAGCGAAGGTAGGGCGGTTAATGCTCAGGAACAAGATAGGCTTAAAGATTTAAAATCTAAAGCTATGTCTGCAGAAGCTCGAAACCAAAAGAAAAAACAAAGATATAGTGAGTATAAAGAGAGAGTAGATGATAAGCGCGAAAGATATGCTGATAAAATGGAAGGTAAGGGTATTTTAACCCGCGAGCAGGCTATGGGTAGATTTGATAATTTAAGAGGTATTAAAGCAAGAAGCGCAGAAATTTTGCAAAACACCTTGAAACAAGATGGAGAAGCGCCCGCGGATGAAAATGGCGATAGAAAAACTGGATTTGCATTAGACCAAGATCATATTGCTCAAGGTATGTCTGATGTGCCAGAAGACCCGGTATATAACGAGTCTAATCCAGCATCAAGATTTATGCTAGATACTGGTGAGAGCGGATTTGGCAATGTATAATAAAAAAAGGGGTGTTACAATTAAGTAGCACCCCTCTAATTATTTAAAATATTAAACCAATACCAATACCAACAAGTGGTCCAACAATAGCCCATATTTCTAAGAACCTAATTCTTTCAAGTTCTTTTTGCGTAAACACATTGTCTTGCGTGTCTAAAATTAAATTAGCAGCTTTAGCTTTAGCTTCTAATAATTCTTTTTCTAGTTTTTGTACTTTTTGTTTAAGTGTCATAATATAAAATTTAATTAATAATATTCACAATAAGATTCTTGTATATCTATATATGTTTCTGTAAATTCATCCCATACAGTCGTTACTGTTATTATACAATAGTCTTCTTCATCTTCGCAACTAACCGTCGCAAGACAAGCAATCAGGATCCATAGCCGCAGCAGCAATGTCACCGCGTAAGACGCTTTCTGTTCGTACATAATATAATGTTTTAATTCCACGTTTCCATGCTTCAATGTGTACCTGATTTAACCACCTAGGCGGTGCCTCAGACGGGAATGCTAAGTTTAAACTTACAGACTGATCTATGTAGTCTTGTCTTATACCCGCTTGTCTAACCAGCTCTAATTGGTTAATTTCTTTAAACGTTTTAAAAACGTCCTTTACTGCTTCCCCGTCATCTTCTTGGGTAAGTCGTCCTCGGTGATCGTAATTCCATCCGTCAAGTTGTTTAATTCCTTGAACTGATCCGCCATCTTTAAGCACTTTATCCCAAATGTCTTTAGTGTCAATACCAACTTTCCTAAATACTTTTTTAAGCTCATTATTTTTTCTTATAAATGTTCCTTTAGCTGATTGCTCTGTAAACACGTTAGCAGCCCACGGCTCAATTCCTGGTGAAACATTGCCAGAAAGTTTTGAGTTTGATACGGTTGGTGCAACAGCTCTTAAATGTGTGTTTCTAAATCCTGTTCCCGAACACCAAAGCGGTTCTCCGTATATTTCAGCCAACGCTCTTGATGCTCTTTCAGTTTCAATCTTTATTTTTGAAAAGATTTCTCGCGTTTTGAATTGTGCTAATAAACCTTCGAAGGCTATACCATTTTTTTGCAGTAGACTGTGCCATCCAAGGACACCTAATCCTAATGCCCTTCCCTTCTCCGCACTGCGTACAGAGTTCTCGAATCCCTTCATATTCTTCGCTCGCTGGATAAATTCTTCTAGCACACCGTCCAGGAACCATGTTGCGTCGTAAATTAAATTCGTATTCTTCCATTCATCGTATTTATCTAAGTTCAAAGAAGACAAGCAGCAAACAAAGCTGTGGCTTTCATCTGTATGCAGTGTAATCTCACTACATATATTAGTCATATGTACCTTTAAACTATTTTTCTTATATGCTTCTGGATTAGATTTGTTTGTGTTTCCTTTAAATAAGACATATGGCTCTCCAGTTGCTTTACGCTTTTGGAGTAGCTTCGCCCATCTTTGCCTAGCGTCTTGATCCCCTGCTTCAAGTCTTCGCATAAACTTATCGCCAACGACAGCACACTGGTGCAAGTTAAGAGATTGTCTATTGACATCGCCTTTAGGCTCCCTGATTTCAACCCAATCGAGAAAGTCGTCGTGTTCAATATTGATATTAACTGATGCAGCTCCTCTTCTAACGCT
>CESO01025634.1_pt1 | contig 13028 bp, 13 predicted proteins | sample 356341 | NCBI WGS metagenome assembly CESO01 (sample SAMEA2621812, study PRJEB7988) | marine metagenome | biome: marine biome (ENVO:00000447); feature: deep chlorophyll maximum layer (ENVO:xxxxxxxx); material: "saline water (ENVO:00002010), including plankton (ENVO:xxxxxxxx)" | depth 35 m
GAAGCAGTTTGGGACAGTGAAGGTCGAGTAACCGACCACGGGTATGCCGTTAAGATGTCAATACCACTGAGGAGCCTCCGATTTCCAGAAGCAGAGGACCAGCTTTGGCGGGTGCAAGTTGGTCGATATATCGCAAGACTTGATGAGCAGAATAACTGGCCACATTACTCAATCAGTAAAGAAGGAAGACTAAATCAAACTGCCCTGATGTCAGGTATCACTAGCGTCGCGCCTGGAAATAACACACAGATTATTCCATTCATTTTCGCAAGAGAAATTGACGCCTTAGATCCCGACGCAACAGGCGGCCCAATGTTTAATCAAAAGTCTGAGCAAGATGTTGGGCTTGACGCGAAATTTATTTTTAACGATGCGATCGTCCTCGATCTAACCCTAAATCCTGATTTTAGCCAAGTTGAATCAGATCAACCACAGGTCACACTGAACGAACGATTCGAAGTTCAGTTCCCAGAGCGGCGGCCCTTCTTTGTCGAGAACGCCGACTTCTTCGCAACGGACTCTAATCTTGTATTCACAAGACGCATCGTTGACCCGGAAGGAGGCATCCGACTTACAGGAAAAGCTGGTGACTATGGGTTCGGTGCAATTATGATAAACGACGAGGCACCGGGCTTAAACCGCGACGCTGATGACCCGTTAGACGGAGAAAAAGCAAACATTGCTATACTCAGGGGCTTCAGAGACTTTTCAGCACAGAACAGAGTAGGGTTTCTCGTTACCGATAGAGAACTTGGGAACGGATACAACAGGGTTGGCAGTCTTGACGGCCGATTTAAGCTAAATGCCAATTGGGTCACACAGATGCAGACTGTTGCGACTGAAAGCGAACATCATGCTAGCGGAGAAAAAACCACTGGTTATCAGCGAAATATCGCCGTGAACCGCTCTGGTCGCACGTTTAATAACCATACCCACTACATCGCAACGACAAAAGACTTCCGCACTGAACTTGGCTTTGCTAATCGATATTTTAAAGCCGACACAGAAGGGTTGCACCAAAGGCTGAACTTTAACTTCTATCCCGATGAATCGGCAATTAACAGTTGGGGAGCAACATTCTTTCCGGTGTACCTCCAAGACATGGAGGGTCAAAAACTTTTTAGCCAAGTAAGCGCGAGTGCCGAAATTAAGTTTGCGACAAGTCAGTTCAGCGCATCGATCGCCGATTACGAAGAGATTTTACGACCCCAAGATTTTAATGGTTTAGCCAGTAATCAATCATATAGTTACGATGACATCACGCTTCGCTATTCAAACACTGTCTTAGAAAGCCTCAACGTGCAGGCATCAATTCGTGACGGCAAGGCGCTTAACGTGGTGCCCCCCAGTGGCACGATGCCAGGAGTAGCTAATACTCGCAGGGTAAGCATTGACGCCCTTTGGAGACCCATTGACCGGTTACGTGTCTCGAATACATACCTTGACACTCAATTGGAGACGCTCAGCGGGACCTCAATTTTTACGAACAGGATTGTTCGTTCGAATTGGAACTATCAGTTTACTCGCGAGTGGTCCTTACGTTTCATTGCTCAATATGACGAGACCGATGCGGGACCTGCAACGCGTCTCGTAGATGATGAGAACCTAAACTTCGACTTGCTTCTTAGATACGTTATTAACCCTTGGTCAGCTTTATATGTCGGTTACAACACGAATCGAAGTAATTTCGATATTGTAGACATGGAGGGAGAGCGGGAACTCGTAGTGGCGAATGAACTTCGAAACGACGGCGACCAATTCTTTGTGAAATTCTCGTACCTTTTCCAACGATAAAATCTAACTAGTGCTCAATGCGCGCGGCGATAAGTCGCGCACACTCTCCGGGGTGAGGAAACCGATTTACCCCACCTTTACTAAACACAATGACACCGCCGTGGCAGACATCGAAGACTCCCCCACCACTTGCCACCTTGATTATTTCAATACCTGGAAATCTATCTTTTATCTCAGCGAGCACACGGTCCGCCTCGGGTAGATAGTTTCATTCCGCACAATAAGTAATTTCAATACTCTCACTCATAAGCTCAAGCCCATTTTTGACTCTCTAACAAGGAAATTTAAATTTTCCTCTGCGAATTATTGCGCAGCAGGAAATGTAACAATTAATAACACCTTAATTACTAAATGTTGCTGCGCCCATTGGATAAAACATCCCATCAGTTTATACTAATCTTTAGAATTGTCTAAGGTAGACTATCGCACCCAAAGCAGGCAATTAGCACTAAAACCCTATACGGAGCTTTACCCATGTCTGAGAGGCATCAGTTTTCCAAAGAAAGATCAATAGTCGCACCGCTTGTTGCAATTCTTTGGCTACTGGCCGGTACCAGCGCAGCCCAATCAAACAACTCTCTTAGAATCTCCCATCCCGAACTTGCAGATCTTTTTAACGCTTTTGATCTAACTCATGCTCAAGCTTTTGAAGAGATTATGAAGATTAATGAAAATCAATACGCACAGCCCGCGCGCGATCAACTTGAAGACCATCTCACGATGATGGCCAATATGACCATGCAAGAAATGATGTCATCTGATATGGGACATGATGGTGGTATGCATATGGGCATGAATATGAGTGGGCCATACGGTGATCTGGAAATTGAAGCTCGCATTGGTTTACGTGAAACGATGCGGGGAAAACACACCGACGAAGCAGCCTCACAGGCGTTTTCGAACAGTTCAATACTGGACTCTCAAGCTGCTGAGGTACTTTCGCGTGGCCGTCAGTTTGAAAACACAGTACTAGCCATCTATCTCGACGACAGTATCAATGACAAGCTTATTGCGCTTAACACTGCAATCGATAATTATTTAAGCAATGACAGTCATTCTGTAGCGTCATCCCCAAAAGATAACGGCTTCATTTTAACGCATCCGCAAGCAACAGCATTCAAAACTGCCTTCCCTCGTTTGAGTGCTTTTCAATGGACACAGCAGTGGCTTCAGCTTGCTAGTCTCGAAGCAATCATTCGTGAGCACGTAGATTCGCAATTTGACAACGGAATTCCGATCGCTCTTGAACGATTTTGGAACAAAATTGGTTCTGCAGGGGGAATGAGCATGTTCCCTGCACCTACAGAATTACCCATGACCCCGGCAATCGCACCTGATCTGTACAGCCAATCCCCTCAGGCGGCCATAATAATCGACAATCTCAACGTTTTAGAAACGATGATCGCTGACATACTTTCCTACCCTAATCTAGAAAATCGATCGGATCTCATCACAGACGCGGTGAATACCTTTACAAACAAAAACGCTGTTGAGATTGCGCCAGAAGAATACTTACTTTTTGCCTTACGAGGAGGCATCTATAATCAAGGTGGACCGGCTGTAGGAGAGCTCATGCAATCTGAGAGAAATCGTTCAAGAGAAATGATGGATATGAAGCACGCTATGATCATGTCCAATGGGCAGTAATTAACCACGCAAGCTTCTTAGCTAATTTATATCAAGGCAACAAAGACAAAGTTTTTGAACTCTTAGCGAGCAATCTGAAAGGAGCCACTCCTTCAAAAAATTTGCGTCAGTCTTTCTTACCCTTACGTTCATCACATTAGCGACTCTTGCGTTTCTGGTAGCTGTCTCTTCTAACCAAATCACAAACTATGCAATAAGTGCAGCGCTCGAGCGAGCCAATCTAGAGCTGAGTGAAATTTCTAATGTAAAAAGCGGCTTTTATGCGGGGGAAATCGGGCTCGTCGAAGCCACACCTAAGATTTCCGCGGTTTCTTTGCTTCCTCCAAACTTGCACGGCTCCCCAGCCGCATTAAAGAGTCTCAGAGTCACAGATTTAACGGCAAAAGAGATCTCCCTAACCCTAACAATGACGCAAGAACCCCTTTCGATTAAAATAAAAAAAATCAACGCAATTATAGAAGCATCGAATCTTTCGATTCATGCTACGGTCGATGGTCTTGACGCCAAATGCAGCTTGTTGTTCCGCTGCAACCTTTCGGGATCAATAGAGCTAAAAGATAAATCCCACCATTTGAATCTAAACGGGTTTACGAGTAAACCCGAAACGATTTCGGCTACTGGACTCTCTCTTAGTGGCCCGTTTACTATGAATTTAAAAGAAAATTCATCTGTTAATTTCGGTTCGGAATCTCTGCTTCTTAAGGTCGATAGCCTTAAAACTGACCTAATCAACGGTTCTATCTCCTTCACGGTAAACATTACAGATTTCTCTTTTGAGAATCACCATGAAACAAAAGTCCCCACTGTAAAAGGCGACGTCCAATCCGAATATATTGTTGTTGAAAGCGCGCCATTCATTCTTAACGAACCACAAATAACTGGGTTTTTACGAACCAACGTCGACACAGCTAGCGCCATTTTTGAATTACATACTGGCGACCAAACCATACTAGGTGCCTCTATCCAGCACGACTGGAAGAGGACCACTGGAAGCTTAGATCTTCAACTTGCCTTACCCGAACTCTCACTCTCAGCGCCCCTCTCTAGCTATATTGACCTAGGGAACTCATTTTTTGACCTAACGGATGGTGAGATAAGTTTACGAACAGATATAGGGTGGACACAACGAACAGATCGATCTTGGGATTTTGGAGGGCCACTGGTAACTAAGTTAAATTCCGTTAGTGGATATTACAACGACACCATATTTACTGGTGCTAACGGGATGGTGACCGTAGCTGTTGAAAATCCGTTTTCATTAAACACGCTGAATGATCAGGCTCTGTCCTTCGATAAAGTCGATGCCGGATTAGTCTTTACTGACATCGAGACTCACCTAAACATTAATAGTCGCGCGAAGTTTTTTAATCTTTTCGATACAAAGACTCGATTTCTTCAGGGTGAATTAAGCATGCCAAAAATCCCTTTTTTACCGGACGAGCCCCAGTCACAATTTAATCTAATACTCTCTGGTATTGACTTAGGCGAACTTGCGGCGCTGATGCCTTACGATGGCTTGGCAATTAATGGGCGTGTCAGCGGATACCTCCCGATCATTCTCGAGAATGAAACAATCGAGATAAGCAATGGTCATATCTCAGCCCTTTATCCCGGAGGTTCGATTTTTTATACGCCCCAAAACAAAAATGATGTGAATCCGAGTATGAAACTCGTGAGTGAAGCTCTTGAACATTACAACTTTGAAACATTAAATAGCACCTTGAATCTCCAGAAAAGTGGTGAAATGAAGATCGCAGTTGCCTTACGGGGAGAGAGTCCAACCATGAATGGCGGCCAGGAAATTAATCTTAATCTAAATATCAGCGATAACCTAAACTCATTGTTGCAGAGCCTATTAGCAAGTCGACAAATTGAAGAAGGGTTCGAGTTGCGTTACTCTCGTTAAAACGTCAAAACCATCTGATTAAAGAATAAAGCACAGGAACTGAAAAACAATGCGTGCAGTAACAATGATCATATTTTTTTTAGGCAATTTAATCGGGGTCATTCGCTGCACACCAACGGTTCAGGTCGCAGTTCCAAACGAACCTATTACGATCAATCTAAATGTGCGAATTGAACATGAAATAAGAGTTCAAGTTGAAGAGGAACTCGAAAATATCTTTTCGCCCGACAGTGGATTATTTTAATCAATACGAAAGAGGGGGAAAATTGATGAGAAATCATTTGAATTTTTTAAGATTCCTAGTGTTTGCTCGGAACAAATCCGGTTTGATTCTTTTCAGACGGCTAGTGCTTTCTGTCTTAGTTTTCCTGACGCCAATATCAGTTGCCATTACGCTCCAAGAAGCGAAGCAACAAGGTTTAGTTGGGGAACAAAACGATGGCTATTTAGGTATGGTTGTCGACGATGATAATACGGAGGTCAGAAATCTGATCCAACAAGTCAATGACGCTCGGCGGGAGCGATATCAGCAAATCTCTCAAAAGAACAATATTGACTTAGAACAAGTGCAGCGGCTCGCTTTTGAGCAGGCTGCAGAGGCCACTGCTAATGGATTTTTTATTCAGAATGAACAAGGTCGTTGGACGCAAAAGTAATAATCAAGCAAACGGTTTATTATCTCATCCGAGCTTCAAAAAGACGCCGACGAAATTCGTTACTGACGTCAAAGGCATTCGATGGGGATTGCTGCAGCATTAAAACGAAAACGGTTTTATCCAAAGGGTCAGCCCAAGCAAAAGTTCCAAGAGAACCACTCCAGGCAAACTCGCCATCATTGACAGGAAACGCGCTCTCGCTCGCATCGGTAACTACTCCTATGCCATAGCCCCAACCCCGATCAAGCATCGGCGAAATAGGATTAATTCCAAATGGCATCAGGTGAGGGTCGATCTGATTACGAGTCATCTCTACAACCGATTCCCTTTCTAGAATTCTCCTCCCAGCAAGCTCTCCTTGGTTTAGCAGGGCTTGTTTGAGAAAAGTCGTGTGTATCTGGATCTTTAAATACCGTTACGGCATCAAAACTAGGGATATAGCGAGACACCTTATCGTCTAAACTTAATCTATTTTTCTCTATCTGCTGAAGTGCAGCGACGGTCGTAATCGGCTTGCTTATGGAGCGAATTTGAAAGAGAGAGTCCACTTCCATTGGCAAGTCTCTTTCAATATCACGCTTTCCGACCGCCGAGACACGTATGACTTTACCACCTTGCATAACGCCATAAACGGCGCCAGAAATTTTCTTTTCAGTTGCCAAATCTCTAAGCCAGTACTCGACTCTATCCAATCCTTTTGTCGAAAAACCGTAAACTTTTGACTCGGCACCAAGCGCTTGCGACAAAACCAAGAAACAAGAAAAAAACAGCGCTAATTTTCGAAAACTCATAGATTGCACCAAAAGACTTTCCGCTTGCAACATTGCTAATTTAATTCAGAATTAAACGTCTCAGTTAGAAGTTTGACCGACAACAACGAGAGAAGCGATGCCACGGCCATGTAAACCGAAACCCAGACAATCGCATATTCTCGCCACAAGATCGTAGCAATTGTTGGAGCAAATGCACCTCCGACAATCGCACCTATTTGATAGCCTAACGAAGCTCCTGAATATCGCACCTCAGTACTAAAAAGTTCTGTGAAAAATGCCGCCTGTGGGCCATACATAAAGCCCAAGAAAGTTAACCCTCCGCTGATGGCTATAACGACAAGCCAAAAATTACCAGTGTCAACTAATGGAAAGAGAAAAAACGACCAAACGGCTGTCAATATCGCACCCCACATGAAGATGCCGCGACGGCCATGTCTATCAGAGTAAGAAGCAGCCCAGAACTGACTGGGAATTTGTATTATAGATGCGATCAAAACCGCCCAAAGTAATGTGTCTCGTGGGATCGCGGGTCCGGTGATATCACTCCCATAAGCCAAAATAAAACCGATTAATATGTAGAAAGTTACTTGGATTGATAGGAATGCTCCTGCTGCCAACGCGATTCGTTTCGGATACTTTATTAACGCCTCGATGATTGGTGAGCGTCGCACTACAGTGCGCCCTCCCCCCTCAATTTCTCGTTTTTCCTTTGCCAATTGCAAGGCTTTAAAAGCATCAGTCTCTTCCATACTTAACTGAACGTACATACTAATACCAATGAGTATTACGCTAGAAAGAAAAGGGACGCGCCAACCCCAATCAAAAAACGCCTGCTCAGACATTGAGGAGCTGACCAAAATAAACGCGAGGTTTGCTAGTATCACTCCGGCTGGAGCGCCTGCTTGAGCATACGCACCATAATAGCCTCGTTTGTCAGCCGGCGAACTCTCAGTGACCAAAAGCATCGCGCCTCCCCACTGTCCGCCGATAGCCAGTCCCTGAACAAACCGCAAAAAACTCAAAAGAATCGGCGCGGCTATTCCTATGGTCGCAAAAGTTGGAAGCAATCCTATTAAAGTCGAGGCAAGGCCCATCATCCAAAGAGCTATCACTAAGGCCCTCTTCCGGCCAACGCGGTCCCCAAAATGACCGAATAAAATACCTCCCACGGGTCGCGCAATGAAACCAAAAGCAAAAGTACCAAAGGATAAGATCAAGGCCATTGTAGGGGTACTTTCTGGGAAAAATGCTGAGGGGAAAACAAGCGCCGCTGCAGTGCCGTACAAAAAAAAGTCATACCACTCAATACTTGTCCCTGCGAGCGATGTAAGAGCAACCGCTTTCATATTGTCTTGATTGTTTCCAACACTTTCGGAATAAGTTTCTGCCGCATTTACCATTTTCGAGCCTCTTTATTTGAATTTTTATTATCTGACAAGGACAAAAATCCGTAAATTCCTCTCAAGACATATTTGAGCAAACTAATGCGGATTTATAAACTCTACCCACTGGCCGTAGAGACATCACTTACAGTACACTCAAACCATGGCCTTTTCATTATTAAAATTAATTCATTTTATATCGATAATAGTCATTTTTTTTTCTCTCGCGCTCAACGCCGCAGTTATTAAGAGCAGCATGACTTTAGAGGATTTGAAAAATTTATGGAGAGTTCAGGCTGTGTTCTGGCTGAGTCTCGGTATCACCTGCCTCTGTGGAATTATTTTATTATTTTTTGTAGGAAAACCAAGCCAATATTACTCAAACAACCCCCTTTTTACCGCTAAATTAATCGCGTTTGTCAGTGTGATTCTTTTAACTTTTCCAATCATGACCTTTCTATCAAAAGCTCGTAAAAGCCCTAATGGCCGTTTCCAAGCACCCAGGATTATCAGACTAGCAACCAAGGCAGTGTTTTTACCGCTTGTGATTGCGCTTTTACTAGCAACTCTTGTTGCACGTGGAATTGGGCTGCAATAATGCGAAAAAAGACAAAAAAAACGAACAAGATTTTCTTATGCCTACCGATCTTGATTGTAGTTATTAGTTTTAATGATCTCGTCACACGGGCGTCAGCCCAGCAAAATTTAGACCTCAATGACTTGAAAGAAGCGTTAACATCTTATGGTCGCACGCCGAGTGACTTGGCACGCGACAGTATCCGCAAGCCAATTGAAACTCTTCAGTTCATCGGGATCGAGCAAGGGATGACAATATTAGATATTTACGCCGCGGGGGGATACTACACCTATATCCTCTCAAAAGCCGTTGGTCCGACCGGGAAAATCTTATCCCAAAACACGGAACGCGGAAGAAGTTTTATTGAGGACCGACAGAATCAAACGCAAGGGGAAGTGCTAGACGATAAGATCACTCAAGCCGAGTTGCTGAATGTAAACCAAATGATGGGAGATGTGCTTACAATCTCAATTGAGAAAGAATCAATAGATGCAGCTCTCTTAATGTTGACTTTACACGACCTCATTTACTCCTCCAGAGCAACGGACTTACTGAGAAAATTATATGGATGGCTTAAGCCAGGCGGCGTTATAGGAATAAGTGATCACATTGGCTTACCGGATCAGAATAATCGAGCACTACATCGCATGGAGCCATCTAAAGCCATTGATATAGCTACCAGAGCTGGCTTCACAGTCGAGAGTAGCGATCTTCTTCGCAATTCTGATGACAACCATACTCGGAGTATATTTGATCCGAGGCTCGCACGCAGAACAGATCGATTTTTACTGCGGCTCACGAAACCTTAAGCAGAACTTGGAATTGAGGCTCCTCGAAAGCGCAGAGAAAAAATAGGCCCCTACGCCGGCTCGGAGGCTAGACTTCTCGCCGTAAGATGTTTACTAACATTCAGCTCGATTGGTGGACCCGCGTTGTTGCCGACCCTCTATAAAAACCAATATCAAATAATTCAGTGCCCCGGTTACGTTGTAATTCATGTTGAGATGGTTCATGACACTCCCGTAATCTGGATAAGCGACACGCCATTGCCATCAATTATTCGTCCCTGGCCTGGAGACTCGCTTGCGAACTGGGAGAACAATACTTTGGTCGTTGAGACCTCAAATTTACATCCTCTACAACGCTTCCGAAATGCTACAAAGAGGTTTAAAATTGCGGAACGATTTACTCGGGTTGCAAAAAATCGTGTAAACTATGAATCTAAGGTAAATAACTCGAAGACTTGGTCAGCAGAAATTGCGTTTAGCTCGATAGAGGACAAGCCTTATCAATATGCATGTCACGAGGGGAATTACTCGCTTCCAGGTATTCTTGCAGGAGCGAGACGCGGGGAAGCTAACTCGCAGTAAGGCAACTCAAATTTAATTACTTAATAAAGTTCAGAGAAAAGATGAATTATTTAAAAAGTAAAACAAAAATAGAGCAGCAAGTTCGCGATGCGCGCACATCTGACGGCAGATTTAACAACACTGGCTTTAACCCCATAAACCGCCGAGGGTTCTTAAAGAAAAGTAGCTTGGCTGCAATGGCAACCGCCCTGGGCATGAATATCCCGTTTGCACGGCTGATGCCATCAGGTTTGATTCCAACAGCCTTTGCGGCTGACAATGAAAGTTTTGATATTCAGGGCAAAGAAGGCTTGCGACTTTTAAACAGCCGACCTGTAAATGCTGAAACACCGGCTCATCTTTTAGACGACTCCGTAACACCGAGCAAGTACCTCTTCGTCCGTAACAACGGCGTCCCGCCGACAAACGTTGACCCAACAACTTGGACGCTTGAGGTCAGCGGTGAGTCTTGCGTGGAAGCTAAGACCTTCACTATTGCCGATCTTCAAGCAACTTTTGAAGAGGTCACTCTGCAACTACAGCTTGAATGTGGTGGCAATGGAAGAAGTGAATATACTCCCGCAGCGAGCGGTAACCAATGGACGACTGGAGCCGTGGGGTGTCCTACGTTTACCGGCGTCCGCTTGCGAGATGTTTTGAACTATTGCGGTGTGGAAGCAACAGCTGAATACGTAGGCTACGTTGGCGCGGATAGCCACTTAAGCGGAGACCCGAGCCGCGTTGCGATCTCTCGTGGCGTGCCTATAGAGAAAGCCTTAGAAAGAGAATCTTTAATAGCTTGGAAAATGAACGGAAAGGATATACCGCTCCAAAACGGTTTCCCTCTACGTTTGATTTGCGCAGGTTGGCCGGCTTCAGTATCTGGTAAGTGGCTGAGCAAACTCCTTATAAGAGATCGTGTTCACGATGGTGAAAAAATGGCCGCCCCTTCGTACTCGGTACCAGAAGTTTCTGTTGCGCCGGGAAGCAAGGTTCCGAATGAAGAAATGAAAATAATCGAATCCATGCCGGTAAAATCTCTGATTACCTTTCCACAGTCCGGAATAACCCATGATCTGCGTGAGCGCCTCATTATTCGTGGGCACGCTTGGGCCGGAGACAATCAAATTACTGGCGTATTTGTATCGATCGACTTCGGTGCGACCTGGCTACCGACGGGATTAAATGGCCCGGCCAACAGACTTGCGTGGCAAGATTGGGAAGGGTGGGTTCAATTTCCTGAGCCCGGTTATTATGAGATTTGGGCTCGCGCAATGGACCAGCAAGGCCGATCGCAACCGATGGTGACCCCGAATTGGAACCCTAGGGGGTATCTTAATAACGCAGCGCATCGAATTGCCGTACAGGTGACTTAAATCATGAATTCAATATCTAAACTAACATATATATCTCATTACTTTGCGTTACTTTTGCTAATCAATATTTCAATTACGACCGCGCTCGCTCAAAATACTGAATTCGAGCCAGCAGATGGTGTTGAAGTCGTCCGCAAAAATTGCACGACATGTCACAGCGCCCAACTTGTCACACAAAACTCCGGTTCGAGAGCTGTCTGGGTGAGCAGATTAAGGTGGATGCAGGAAACTCAAGGCATGCCATTACTTGACCCAACCGATGAGGGAATTATCCTCAGCTACCTAGCGACCAACTATGGACAGAAAGCTTCTGGAAGGCGCCCTCTGCTTGACTCTAGACTCCTCCCCCAAAACCCATATGATTTACAAGAATAAGTTCACTGATGAGCGAACAATTTTCTATGTTTGGTGACACACCGACGCAAAGAAAAAAATCACCCAAGCTAGTAAAAATCTCTTTAAGCAAAACAATCAGCTCGTCGCCGGAAAACATATTTGATCGGTGGCTGATCCCTACATTTGTTGGCAATTGGATGTTTGGTCCTCACGTAGGTGATGATGGCCTTGGCGACATGCGAAATGAAGTCCGCCCCGGTGGCCAATATTCGTACGACGTTTATCGTCACGGTGCGCTCATCAATTTTTCAGGGCAGTACGAGGTAATCGATAGACCGAATCATCTAAAATTCTCGTGGCAGGAGTCCGGCGGGGCCGTAAATCAATTTTTAGGGTTAAAATATGTATCGATGAAGCTCTTTCCCCTTGATGAAAAAACTCAATTAAAAGTGAGTCTCGAGATAGACAAAAACGAAGCAAAAGATCCACGACCTATAAAAGAGCTCTGGACCTTGCGCTGCAAAATGCTGGCATCAAAGCTCGATTAGTGAAGGCTTGTCTTACTAAAACACAACTTGTTTAGCTTCATCAACGGTCTTACTTCCATCAGAGGGAAGAATAAACCCTGCGTCAATGTTCTTTTTCACAATTTCTCTAACAGCCTCAACATAACTATCAGCAGTCGGGTATAGATTCTTAAGGGTTTCTTTTGAAAACGGCTCATGAGAGCCATAGAGGTAACAAAACGGACTGTTCCCATTATTCATACCCGTATTTTTTGCAGTCGGGACTTCATGCATCGCAAGTCGAATTCCCCCTAAGATATTACCAAAAGCATCTCGAGCAAACTCAAAGTCAGGGATCCCTTTAGATGTTTTTAAAAAATCTGCCTCTGGAGGAGCGAGCCCATCTTGTACCCACGCAACTAAGTGCTCATACGCAGAATTCATGACGTGCCTAAAAGGAATTCGAGAAAAGGCAGGCAAGGCACAATCTGGCATCCGCGGCTCCGCCGTTTCTGGTGATTTTCTGTCTCGTTTGAGCCTGACCTTCGCATATTCAAGCTCGAAATCTAAATCAACATGAGAGCTTCCTGCAACCTCCCACTGCCTAAATCTGTCAGTGTTTGGCTGCCGATTTACACCAAAAATTGGCAAATCTGTTTCAGACATAACTTTAAAAACTCTTACCGGCTTATCGTCACGGATACGCCCACCTCCGCCATGGACCAT
>CESO01050929.1_pt1 | contig 13025 bp, 8 predicted proteins | sample 356341 | NCBI WGS metagenome assembly CESO01 (sample SAMEA2621812, study PRJEB7988) | marine metagenome | biome: marine biome (ENVO:00000447); feature: deep chlorophyll maximum layer (ENVO:xxxxxxxx); material: "saline water (ENVO:00002010), including plankton (ENVO:xxxxxxxx)" | depth 35 m
CCCCTTATTCGATAGAGGTCTCATGATTTCCCCCATTGCCCTGTCTTTCGTACTTTCCGCCGCCACTCTCGCGCAGCCCTCCATCCCTGAACTGGCCGTTCAATCCGGCAGACTCGACACGCTGGTCACTGCCGTGCAGACGGCTGATCTTCTTGAGACGCTCGCTGGAGAAGGTCCTTTCACCGTATTCGCTCCAAGTGATGAAGCATTCGCCCGAATCGATCAGAACACCCTGACGACATTGCTCCAGGAGCCCGGTCATGAAACGCTTCGTCGTATTCTCGCGCATCATGTGGTTGCAGGAGAATTCGATGCGGCAGATCTGGTGGGTCGTGATTCGATAGAGACGCTCGCCGGCACGACCCTAACCCTCGAAGTCGCCCGTGATCGGCTGCTTGTCGGTGATTCCGTGGTGGAATCGGCTGACATCGACGCATCAAACGGCGTCGTACACATCATCGATCGTGTTCTGCTTCCACCTGCTCCGATCTCGCCACTGAAGGCGTTCCTCGACCGAGCAGTCGAGCGGGGCGTACCACTCTTCAATGATGGTTCGCCGGAGGGGTGCGCAGCCGTGTACGCCACGGCTCTTGAAGCCGTCGTCTCATCCGATGGATGGGGAATCGAGGATCAGCAGCGTCGCAATCTTCTCGGCACGCTCAAGGAGACAGCCTCCATCAATGATCCCGGTGAGCGAGCATGGGGCTATCGCCGCATCATCGATTCCCTCGGAAGCAACATGCCCATGGGTCCGTCGGCCACCTCCGACACGAAATCGCTCTTCGACTTCTCGGATCCTCGAGAGGTCAATCGATGGGGAGTGGTTGTGGATGGTGTCATGGGCGGACTATCGACGGGATTCGTCCGTCAGCAAGGCGGCAACCTGTCATTCACCGGTGAGACATCTCTCCGGAACAATGGTGGATTCTCATCGATTCGGGCCGGACTTCCCGGTGGAGTTCTCTCCGGCTATGACGCCGTCAGGATTCGAGTCAAGGGTGATGGTAGAACATGGATTCTGGGTGTCCGGAGCCAGTCCGGCATGGGTGGCGACAGCTACTGGACGCGATTCGAGACACGTAAGGGCGAGTGGATGACGGTGACGGCTCCCATTTCCGAAATGGAACATCATTTCTTCGGTGAGCGAATCCCCGGAAGAATCAGCCCGCGGAACATTCGTGGAATCGAGTTCTACATCTACGACAAGAAGTCGGGTCCATTCGATCTGGAGGTCGAGAGCATCGAAGGTGTCAGAGGTCAATCCCTTTGATTCCTCCGGAACTGCAATCTGATCCATGATGTTCTCACCCGACGAGATACTGGTGCTTGACGGAGCGACTGGGACCGAACTCGATCGTCTCGGTGTAGATGTCAGCATGCCGCTGTGGTCAGCCAGGGCGATGGATGAGGCTCCTGACAGTCTCAAGCAGGTCCATAGATCGTATCTCGAGTCCGGTGCGGGTGTGATCATCACGAACACCTTTCGAACGCATCAACGATCCCTGGCCAAGGCGGGCCTCGGGGCGGAGTCCACGAGACTGACGCAGGCGGCCGTTTCCATTGCGAGGGAGGCCGTCGATGAATTCGATTCCTCCGCGTTGCTGCTTGGAAGTGTCGCACCGCTCGAGGACTGCTACAGCCCGTCGCTTTCTCCTGAACCCGATGTCTGTCATGAGGAGCATGCCCGGCTCATCGCGGATCTGGTCGATTCGGGTGTGGATGGCGTACTTCTGGAAACCATGTGCACGGCACATGAATCATTGGCTGCAGCAAGCGCCGCGAAGGAACATGCCCCAGGACGATGGGGGATCTGTTTCTGTCTGGATGGCGATCGTGAGATCGGATCCCTTCAGGATGGAACATCGATATCCCAGTTGATTCCCGATCTTCTCGAGGCGAGTTTCATAGGGATCAACTGTGTTTCCGCCACGAGCATGAAGAATCAGATACATCACCTTCGTTCCTGTCTGCCGGACTCGATGCCGATCATGGCGTACGGAAATGTCGGTCATGTCGATGAACATGGTGGATGGATCAGCACCGATGCGATCGAGCCGTGTATCTACGCGGACTACGCCATGAGCTGGATCGAATGCGGAGCCAACATCGTCGGCGGTTGCTGTGGAACCACACCAGCCACGATCTCGGCAATACGAGATGAACTGGAAGCGCAGGTCAGCAGTGTCCCCAGGGCCTGGCTTCAGTGATCGGACGGGGTTGATTCGGAGTCAGTGTCCCGATTCGTCATGACGGTCAGAGTCGGATAGGCGAATTCGATTCCCGCCTCCTTGAACTGATCGAGTATCGCGAGATTCACCGCCTGGGCGGTCTGCTGGCTCTTGAAGAAGTTGGTCGTCGACTGCCAGTACGTGCATTCGATCGCCAGCGACGAGTCATCGAAGCGCGTGAAGAAGACGAACGGCTTGAAGTTGCCGGGTGCCTTGGTCTTCTCCTCCAGGATGTTCGTGATGATCTCGACGGCCTTCTCGATCTGCGTGGTCGTCGTGGAATACACCAGTCCAATGGTGAATTCATTCCGGATGTGGGGTCTTCTGCTGATGTTCTCGATTCGACCATGGGCAACGGTCTCGTTTGGAAGCGATACGAGATTGCCGGCTCTTGTCCGGATGCAGGTGGATCGCAGGCCGATTGTCTCGACCGTGCCCGTGTCATCGCCGATGCGAATTCTTTCACCTTCCCGGAACGGGCGTTCCATCAGGAGGATGATGCTGGCGAAGAAGTTCTTCAAGGTGTCCTGGGCCGCCAAGGCGATCGCCAGACCGGTGACACCCGCCCCGGCCAGAAGAGTGGTTGGGCTCAGGCCCAGCTGACTGAGAATCTGGAAGAGAACGATGGCCGCCAGGAGAATCGAGATGGTCCTCGCTGCCACTCGGATCAATGCGGCATCAAGACTTCGTGGATTGATCCTTGGTGAGGAAATGATGATTTCAGCGATGAGCACACCCAGCGTCAGCAGGCCGAGCACGAAGGAGACCAGCATGACACCCGAGCAGAAGAACGTGAAGAACTGCAGGACGGAACCGGACAGGAACACATGGAGCTCGAGAAACTCTATGAAGGCCGCTGCCAGGACGCCGGTCATGATCAGGTAGCACAGATAAAGGACTCTTCCCATAAGTGTCAATGGACGACTACAGCGGTTTCTGAGAAGAAGGAGCGTGCCGATGACGATCGAGGACAGCAGCATGAGCGCGATGAGCGTGATGGCCCATTGCCAGAGTGCCTCCTCGAAGATGGAATGGCCCATCCATCTGGGCAGGTTGTTGATCCAGGATGCGGGGATCAGCCAGCCTGGTGTGAAGAAGTGTCTTTGATAGAGTTCGCCGACACCTGCGATCGGTGTGATGTGCTGGACATGTTCGAAGGCCGCTCGTGCGGTGTCACGTGTCTCGATCGTGAGGATCCATTCGCCGGCACGTTCACCCTCCGTGAACATCATCAGTTCGATCGGAACGGAATCGAATCGGTATCTCGTTATCCGCTCCTCCTCGGACATGTTGTTGATATCGACCCTGTCCGGGATGGTCTCCCAGGCTGCCATCGGGATGCGGCGCATCACCTCCCGGAGGTACACCGCCGAGTCCGTGGCTATGCCGTTCTGGAACTCGGGTCCGACATCGGACAGGTCGAAGCACTGGGCAATACGGCTCTGGATCCATTGAAGTCTCGGTTCCGAGTCGTATGTGCGTCCTTCCTTGTCGAGGATGTCTCGATAGGTGTTCAGCGTTCGGCCCAGACTCCACATGAGACTTCGAGGGCTGTCCAGTTTTTCAGGCTTGACCGACTGTCTTGAATTCTCGAATGGCGGAGTCTTCTCCACGATCGTCCAGGGATGGTCCTCATCCGACTCCTTCTTGGGAGCAGGGGCTTCCCCGGGAGCTTCCACATCGGCAGCCTTGTTGTCACTGGCGACGGAGCTGACGTCCTCGGCCAGCAGGGATTCATGCGATAGGAAGCTCCAGCAGAGAATCAGTGCCATCGACACAAGTATGAATCTTGTCTGCATTCGAATTCGCCTCGTCCTTATCTGCCTCTAGGAGGGATGTGGAATCGATTCTAGCGATGCGATCGATTCCTTCCCAATGATTGGAATTGATAAATGCCTTGATATGGATCCATATGGATATACTTTCGCGATTCCCCTCTTTCCGAATGCCTCATGGAGACTCGATGGCATGGCCGATCTGAGTATTGAAATTGATGGTTTGCATCTCGCCAATCCCTTTGTTGTGGGATCCGGCCCTCCCGGCACCAATGCCAATGTCATCAGCAAGGCATTCAAGGAGGGTTGGGGAGGCGTCATCGCCAAGACGATCTCCCTGGAAGCGGACAAGATCAGGAATGTCGCGCCACGCTATGCCCGAATGCGAGCCAGTGAGTCACGTGAAGTGATCGGTTGGGAGAACATCGAGCTCATCTCGGACAGACCATTCGAGACATGGCTCGACGAATTCAAGAGAATCAAGGATGCCTGGCCAGAGAGTGTCCTGATCGCCTCCATCATGGAGGAGTTTCGAAAGGACGCCTGGCACGAGATCGTCGAGCGATGCCAGGAGGTCGGAGTCGATGCATTCGAGCTGAACTTCTCATGTCCGCACGGACTGCCAGAGAGAAAAATGGGGAGTGCCATGGGGCAGGACGCCTCACTTGTCACGCAAGTCTGCGAATGGGTCGCGGAGGTGTCGGTCATACCGGTCTGGGCGAAGATGACGCCCAACATCACCCACATCGAGGAACCTGCGCGAGCTGCACTGGAGGCGGGCTGTGATGGGGTATCCGCGATCAACACGATTCTCAGCGTGATGGGTGTCGATCTTGACACACTCAGGCCGCAGCCGGATGTGGAGGGGTACACCATTTCAGGAGGGTATTCCGGAAAGGCGACCCGACCAATCGCTCTTCGGATGGTGATGGAACTGGCAACCATGATGTACGGTGGAAACTCCGGCGGGTCGATTCCATCCAATCTCGATGTCTTGCTGGCGCCCAATTCCAAGACACGTCCGTTCGAGCGATCACAGTCGATGTCGATTGCCCGGTTCGATCCCGGAACACCCATCGGTTCATTTCCCAACGCCAGCCTGTCTGCCATCGGTGGGGTGGAATCCGGTGAGGATGCTGCGCAGTATCTGCTGCTGGGGGCCAGCACGGTCCAGGTCTGCACGGGTGTGATGATCCACGGTTACGGCCTCATAGAGACCATGTGCGAGGAACTGTCGAGGTTCATGGATCGCCATGGCTTCGAGACCATCGAGGAATTCCGTGGTCACAGTCTGCAGTACTTCACGACGCATGCGGAGCTTGTGAGACGGCAGGCGGCCATGAAGAACATCCTGAAAGCATCCAGGTCGAATATGGTCACAGAAGATCGAATCTGGGACGGGGACAAGTTCGTGGAGCAGTCTCACGGGCTCGTGGCAAACGATTAGCCACAGTATCCGATGATGGATATCCCCTGGACTTGACCGTCAAGACGATCATTTGCCTCCCTGGGCAAGGATATGGCTGACTACTCGTCCCCATGGAAGGCTCTGCAGAATGACCTTGCCCGAGCCACGAAGTGTGGCCAGAAACACCCCTTCGCCACCGAAGATCATCGTCTTCAGGTTGCCGGCCCTCTCGATGGAGAAGTCGATCGAGGGGTCGAATGCGACTACGGCGCCGGGTTCGCAGCGGAGCACGTCATCATTCAATTCACGTTCGATGATCGAACCGCAGCAGTGCAGGAATACGGTCCCGTCTCCTTCGATCTTCTGCAGAAAGAAGCCGGACCCGCCAAAGACACCAGCCTTGATTCGTTTCGCCCGCTTGGCGTTCAGGCTTGTCCCCTTGCTCGCACAGAGAAACCCATTGTGTTCGACATTGATCGATCCACCCCAATCCGGCAGATGAATAGGAACAATTCGACCCGGACTATTGGCTGTGAACGAGACTTTCGCCGGTTGAGATCCCGCGTTGTGAAAGTGCGTCAGGAACACGCCGACTCCAGTGATGGAGCGTCCCAATGCTGACATCACGCCATGACTTGATTTGGTCCCATCGCCGATATGGGCCTCGAATTCGATCCCATCATCCATTACCAGCAGCGTGGAGGCCTCTGCGACGAGTTCCTGGCCCGGCTGCATGGTGACTTCCACCGCCTGCATGTCATTCCCGAGAATCTGGTGTTCTATGAGCATCTTCTGTCTTCCCCTTGCAACAGTCTGGATGGATCAAATGGCCATCACCAGTCGGATCATCTGAGTCTTATGGACGTGGCCGTCTTGTTCGAATCGGAATACTGGACCTCTACCCACAGCGAGTCCTGGCTGGTGATCGTTCCGGGGCAGACAATGCTTCCATGCCAATGGTCATCATGACCACCGGCTTTGCTCTTCATGGTGCCTTCGCCGGACTTTGGTCCGAACCAGAGTCGGATCACTTCCGGCTTGGTTCCACTCACAAGATTGATCTGCATGTGGATCTCGGCATTGGGTTCAGCCGTACCACTGGCCGATATCGAGAGTCTCGTATCACCGACATTGAATTCATGGGTAAACATGCTGACATCCGCTTCATGAGCCGGGTCGGCCGCGATCCCAGTCGTCTGAGGAACCGGTGCCGGAGTCTGGGCATCTTCCTTCTTGTCACAGCCCGACAGAGTGGCTGTGAGAACGCAGGCGGTAATCATGAACATGGAATTCAATTTGAACATTGACTGGTCTTCCTTGATGAGATTTGGTTAGTCGAAATAATAGGCAACCAGCCCATCATGGTGGGGCATCAGCCCGTGTTGTCGTGTTTTTCGGCACCAAATACCAGTGAATAGCCTGCTGGAACGACAATCAGATTCAATATGGTGGACGTCAGAAGGCCGCCCAGCGTGACGATGGCCAGAGGTGCAAGCAGTTCACTGCCTGGTTTGCCTGCAGCCAATGCCAATGGAAGGAGGCCAAGTGCCGCCGAGATGGCTGTCATCAGAATAGGGATCAGTCGTTCCATGGAACCCTGGAGGATCGCATCGCCGATGGATTGCCCTTCCTCCTTGATCAGATGGTTGTAGTGATTGATCAGCAGAATGCCGTTTCGGATCGAGATGCCGAAGAGTGTGATGAATCCGACCATGCTGGCGATTGAGATCACAGGAGGGACATAGTCGTCACCGATCCCGACGAGTCCCAGAATGTTCGACCAGGCACCACCACCCTCCGTCAGCAGAATCGCGATGATGCCGCCGATCAGGGCCAGAGGCATGTTGAGCATGACCAGCAGGGCGGCTCTGGCCGACCCTGTTGAAATCTGGAGCAGCATGAACATGATGACGACGATTATGAATCCAGTGAGCAGGATCGTTCGCGTCGCGGACTGCTGGGCCTCGAACTGACCGCCGTAACTGACGGTGAAGCCGGCATCATGAACGATCGGATCCACTCGTTCCTTCACGATCGCAACGAGATCCCCGAGATTCGAATCGTCGCCCACATTCAACGAGACGACGGCCTTTCGCTGGGCGTTTTCCCTCGTGATGAGATTGCTCGATCGCTCCGGACCGATGTCGGCGATGTCACGAAGGCGAACCAGTGATCCTCCACGACCACGTACCAGAAGATTTCTCACCTGATCGATGCTTTGTCGTTGTGAAGGATCCAGTCGTACCACCAGATCGAACTGACGAACGCCCTGATTGACCCGATCCACGACTTCTCCATAGATCGCCTCTCGGACCTGTTTCGCCGCGTCAGCAGGCGTCAGGCCGGCGGCAGCCAGTTCGGAATGTCGATAGCGGATGGGAAGCGACGTGATCAATACCTCGCGGTTGGCGTTGACTTCCCTGGCACCTGGAACTTCCTTGAGTTCCGTCTCTACCTTCTTGGCGACACGCCTGAGTTCATCCAGATTATCGCCGTATATGTTGATCGCGATGGCTGCGGGAGTTCCGGAAAGAAGATGACTCAGTCGATGCTCGATCGGCTGGCCGATCATGGTGGTCATTCCGGGAATGGCCGACAGGACCCGATCGATACCGGCGCGTACCCGCTTCTGATCGCCGATATCCGAGAGTGTCACCTCTATCTCGGAGTTGCTGACCGGTTCCGCATGTTCATCTCGCTCCGCCCGACCAGTCCGTCGTGCCACGGTCTCGACGCCATCGATGAGTGCCAGTTGTCTTTCCACCTGGGTACCGATCCGGTCACTCTCCTGAAGCGAGGTTCCCGGAGGTGACATCACGAACACGGTGAAGGTGCCTTCATTGAACGAGGGGAGAAAGGAGGTTCCGAACGTACTGGCGAGGACGATCGTCGCGGCGGTCGCCAGAGCGGCGCCACCCAGTATCCAGCCTCGCACCCCAAGCGCCCACTCCAGCGTCGGCCTGTACACCTGTTTCAGGTATCTGACCAACCACGATTCGGTCTTCCGTGCACTGGACACGCTGTTTCTGAGCAGTATCCGGCAAAGCGCCGGTGTCAACGTCAAGGCGACCAGCAGGGAAGCGAGGATGGAGACCATGTAGGTCAGGGCGAGTGGTCTGAAGAAGCGGCCCTCCAGTCCCTGAAGAAACAGCAGTGGAACGAAGACCATGACGATGATGATCGTTGCGAACACCATCGCCGGACGAATCTCGTTGCTGGCATCGAAGATCACATCGACAGCGGACCTTCTCGTCCCTTCGCTCAACCGTTGATTCTGCCTGAGCCGACGGTACACGTTCTCGACATCGATGATGGCATCATCGACCAGGACACCGATGGCGATACTCAGTCCGCCAAGCGCCATCACGTTGAGGCCCATGCCCATGAGATCCATCGTGAGCAGTCCGACGGCAAGCGACACGGGTATCGCTGTCAACGTGATGATCGTTGTCCGAATGTTCATCAGGAACAGCATCAGCACGATGGCGACGATGATCACCGCCTCGATCAGAACCGTGGTCACGTTGCTCACGGCTCGATCGATGAAATGGGACTGACGAAAGACGTCCCGATTGAGCTCCATGCCCGCAGGTAGTGTGGGCTTCAGCTGGGTGAACAGCGAATCGAGCTGTCTGGTCAGGGCAAGCGTGTTGGTGCCGGGTGATTTCTGGATCGAGATGATCACAGCCGGTCGACCGGCTTCCGAGGCCTCACCCCGTTTCATCGCGGGCCCGAGTCGAACGTCCGCGACCTGTCCGATCCTGACAGGGACACCGTCCTGGAAACGAATGATCGTGTCCGCGATGTCATCCGTGCTGGTCACTCGACTCTGCTGTCGAATCGGTATCTCGAAACTGCCCACGGAAGGCAGGATGCCCGCACTGTCGGTGCTGTGCGATCCTCCGGCGGCCTGCACGACATCCGAAATGGTCAGTCCGTAGATCCGGAGCTGTTCCTGATCGACGTTGACCTGATACTCGGGCAGCTCACCACCGATTGCGACGACCTGGGCCACACCTGGAATAGCCAGAATCTTGTTTCGTAGATCGAACTCCGCAAACGATCGCAGGTCCATCGGAGACGCCTGCTGATCGGGTGACGATACCGAGATCAGCATGATCTCCCCGGCAATCGAGGTGATGGGGGTGATGAATGGTTCCACGTCCGGTGGCAGATTGTCCCGCACCCCAGCCATGCGTTCGGAAACGAGTTGTCTGGCATCGTAGAGATCGGCGCCCCAGTCCAGATCCACCCAGATGATCGATAGCCCTATGGCGCTGGCGCTTCGAACCCGTCTCACACCGGTCATCCCATTGACGGCGGCTTCGATCGGAAAGGTGACGTACTGCTCGACTTCATCGGCGGCGAGTCCACCGGCTTCCGTCATGATGACCACCGTGGGTGCATTGAGTTCCGGGAAGACGTCGACGGACATGCTTGGCAGACGCCATGCGGCGTAGCCGGAGACCAGAATGGCGGCGACGACGATCAGCGATGCATATCGGAGCGAGAATCCGATCAGGGCCTTCAACATGGCTCAGTGATCTCCCTCGTGATACGTCCCGTCCGCATGAAAGTGGCCACCCTTCTGGATCGTGCCACTCATCGCCAGCATCAGCTGGAATCCTCCATCAAGAACCACTTCATCTCCGTCGCGAAGGCCGCTCAGAACAGCCACCCATCGATCATCGTCCATTCCAAGATCCGCCTCCATGCGTATGGCCTGATTCGGATTCCCGGGGTCCCGACGGAAGATGACCGGTATGAGGCCATCCTGTTGAACGGCAGCCATCGGTATCGCCAGCTCCGACATGTCCGTCGATTCCGTGATGATCTCGGCCTGAGCCGTGACTCCGGGACGTGCCCATGCGGCGAGCTCGTCGGGAACGATGTACAGATCGATGGTGCGGTCGCTGGCGTTGCCCTTCAGGCCGATCTGAAGAGTTCCCGTCATGGTGTCGTGAATCGGAATCGCCGATCCGGTGGCAGTCGGAGCGGGGGGCACGATCGTGACTGGCAGTCCATCCTCGAGGATTCCCAGATCGCTTTGCAGACCGAATGCATGGAATCGAAGTCGATCCGGTTGAACGACTGTCATGACATTGGATCCTCTCTCAACCCAGGCGCCGTTTGTGACGTCGATCGATTCGACGACGCCTTGCTGCTTCGCCTGGATCTCAAGTGTCTGGATCCGTCGCCATATGGGCAGACTGTTCGGATTCAAGGTCGATGTCTCCATCAACTGCTTCGGATCCATGTCGAGGAGAGAGGCGGCATTCTCGATGGCCAGAGTGAACTGGGATTGAGCGGCATCGATCTTGTTTTCCGTCTGTATCCGGCTGGCTCTCAGCTTGGCATCCTCTTCATGTACTTCTGAAAGCTCGGCTCTGGAATCGGCGAGAGATGCCTGGGCAGCGATCAATTCGGTCATCTGGCCACCGCCGGCCTCCTGAAGCGCTTCGAGCTTCTTCACGCGATCCGACCAGATCCCAATGCTCCGCGCGAGATTGTGTTCATGTCGTTCATGAGCGGCCATGAGTGGTTCGAAGCTCCACAGTTCCGCCGTTGCGGATTTCAGTTCGGCATCGGCTGCGGCAATCGACTGCTGGATTTCACGCCAATGTGGGGAATCGATTCGATAGAGCGGCGTTCCGGCCTCCACGTTCTCGAACTGCTCCACCAGCAATTCGACTCTGCCTGTGAGCATGAGGTGGTACTGCCTGGCGGCAGTCGGGAGATATTCGAATCGACCCGGTGCTCTGAGCGTGTTTTCGATCTGTCGGCGTTCGACAGTCGCGAAGGTGATGCCCAGATTCGAACGCACGGCCAGAGGAATGGCGACTCGGTCCGATGGCAGCTGGGCCTCCATTGCCTCGGCCGATTGTGTCTCGACCGGTACATCGGATTGTTCGCAGCCCAGTACGGAAAGAAGCAGCAGAAGAAAGCACATCATGCCCGAGTGTCTTGTTGTCATGGTCTTCATTGTCCAGCTCCATCGACAGTACTGCCAGTCTCCAGCGTGTCGGAATCGTCCTGATTGTCGTCATTATCCACTGGAGGCGTAAAACCGACGGAATCAGGCCCGAGGATCTCCTCTATGGAGATGGCCGCGTCTGTTTTCTGGGCCTCGAGATCGATGAGTTCTTGCATGGCGTCGATCCTTCGGATCGCCGTCTTCAGAAGAATGGACACGTCAATCTCTCCCAGCTGGGCGATACGTCTGATTTCGTTCTGCTGATCGGAGAGGAGCGGGATCACGATCGCTCGATGGTCATCAAGCTGTTTCGATGTCAGATCAAATGTCATCTTCCTGGCCATCAGGATTTGAAAAAGTCGTTCGAATGTCGTTTCTACCGTTGCTCGGGCAAGATCATGTTCCACGCTCGATCGGGCAAGTCGATAGGCGGCGAGCTCAACTGCAAGGGTGGTGTTGTGTTCGATCAGTCGCGATGCGAGATCATCGAAGGTTGGGATCGTCGCTTGTGGAAAACCGGGAACGAGCAGATCACCGGCTTCTGGGGGGAGCCCCATTGTCTCGAGGAGGTCCGCTCTGGCCTCGATGATGCGAAGATCGATCTTCGTTGTCCGAGCGCCGTACTGCGCCATTTCGATCTTCAGCAAACGATGTTCAACCCTGTTCAGCTCATCCATGTTCCGGAGTTTTTTGGCGAGATTCCCGATCTTCTGCAGTTCCCCTGTCAATTCGATCATCAGTTCCCGTGCGGCCACGGCCGCGGACCAGGTGGACCATCGCTTTCGAACCAGGTATCTGATCGTCCACTCGGCATCGACGACCTGTCGACGTTGCATCTCGAGGAGAACGCCAGCTTGATCATCCTCGACATCAGGATGACTGAATTCGGGAATCGTCAGGCTGTCGATTGATCCGAAATCAAATGGTGTCGGCCACGGAGAAAGGGGCTTGTCACCATAGACACGGGGGCTGGAGCCATCCTGTGGTCCATTGGATTCCCGAGTGGTCAACTCGAGGTCTGCCTTGAGCCGTCCAATTCTCAGATACGGGTTGAATCGCATCGCCAGGACCTCACCCTCGGCAAGGGTGATTCCATCGGCAGGATCGAACTCATCGGGAAGGAACCCGAGTGCCGTATCCATGTGGTGCGTGGGACCCGTTAGCGGCGTCATGTCCATGACCCGGGTATCAACACCAGAGCTGTCGGACCGGCTATCAAGTGGTGGAGATTCGTGGGTGTGACAACCACCCGCCAACGTCAGGGCGAGAAATGGAAGTCGCCACAAAGCACGCTTCTTGGCAAGTGTCGTTGAAAGGAACATGACGGAGGTCTCCTGACGAATTCAACAAGAACCTGGACCACATGGCCATGACCACGAGGATACCCGACCAGTGTCGTCTGGAAATATGATCAGTTCGATTTGCCGACCGCGGTTGCGCGTTCTATGCGCTCTGGCGTGGGCAGCTTGATCTTTTTCGCCATGCCGACCCAGGACATCATCTTGATGAATATCCAGCTGCTGTCGAATTGCCACCAGGCCAGGCCATGGCGAGCAGAAGTCGGAAACGCATGATGGTTGTTGTGCCATCCCTCACCCAGTGCCAGCACGCCGACGATCGGGTTGTTCCGGCTGTGATCA
>CESO01028791.1_pt1 | contig 13012 bp, 7 predicted proteins | sample 356341 | NCBI WGS metagenome assembly CESO01 (sample SAMEA2621812, study PRJEB7988) | marine metagenome | biome: marine biome (ENVO:00000447); feature: deep chlorophyll maximum layer (ENVO:xxxxxxxx); material: "saline water (ENVO:00002010), including plankton (ENVO:xxxxxxxx)" | depth 35 m
AAACTTTGCCGTCAAGCCGGATGGGGATCATGCAAACGTGACTGTGCACAACCAATGGCACAAAGCGGTCCAGGCCTACCTTGCTACGATCAGCTTTGCCGATGCCCAGATAGGCCGGGTGCTCGACGCACTGGATCGCAGCGGACATGCCGACAATACCGTTGTCATTTTATGGGGAGATCACGGTTGGCATTTGGGCGAGAAGGAGCATTGGCGTAAGCATGCCTTGTGGGACGTCTCCACGCGGACGCCCCTTATCTTTTCAGCGCCACGAGGCGTGGCGAAAGATAAAATCTGCCAGCGTCCGGTCAGTTTGATCGATATTTACCCTACGCTCATCGACCTTTGCGGTCTGCCAAAGCGGAGAGGCCTAGACGGTCAAAGTCTAAAGTCTCTTTTAAAGAATCCAGAAAGGAAATGGGATCGTCCGGTAGTAATCACCTACGGATTGAACAATCATGCCATCCAAACCGAACGCTGGCGCTTCATCCGTTATCGCGACGGAGGTCAGGAACTCTATGATCACGAACGCGATCCGAATGAATGGACAAACCTCGCCTCCATAACCAAATACTCGCCACAAAAAACGAAACTTGCCAAGTGGTTGCCATCAACAAATGCCGACGCCAAAAACTAGAGAAGATGCACCTCTCTTTCTCCCCGCCTCCGCTGCATTCCAAAAAGGCGAGATCAAGGCCCTACCGCCAGAAGTGAATTCCTAGCAACCATTCTACAGAAACCCATGAAGACCCTTTGTTACCTTCCGGTGCTTGCTGGCCTTGTATCGATGTCGTCGGTGGCATCGGCTCAAACCGTCGGCGCCTACTGGACCTTCCAACTGGAGCAGAACACCAGCATAAGTGCCACTTATGATGAGGGGGTATCCTTTTCGTCCTTGAGTGGCGTGGCACCAGTCTTCTCCAGAACGGGTAGTGCCTTCACGAACTTTGCCAATTTCTTCGCTGACTTCGTCGCCTTCGACGATACAACCTGGGATCCCGGGCGCTGCGCCACGTGGAATGCCAGCCCGGGAGGTGGATCGAAAGGAAACAGTTTTCAGATCACCTTCGACTCTACCGGTGCGGAGGATTTTCAGCTCCGGTTTAAGTATCGGAACAACGGGACGCAGTCGGGTGGAGTGCCTATCGTGGCCTTCTCGGCCTTCGATTACAGTCTAGGGGCGAGTTTCCAGCCAGTGCCGGGAATCGATCTGACATTGACCAACGATCAGAATTACAACAACGAGTGGACTGCTGACCTGTCGGCCCTCTCTGCGATTGAGAATTCCGGAATGGTGACGTTGAGATGGTCGCTGCCAGATTTTGACCAGGGGGCTTCGAAACAGTTGCGGGTGGATGATCTCCAGATCATAGGAACCTCGGGCGCTCCTCCAGGCCCCGGGCGTACGCGCTACCTGCCCAAGGGTGACTACAACGTCCTGTTCTTTGCTTTCGATGACCTCAAGGCGAACTTCGGACCCTTCGCGACGCCTGAGCTTGCCCAGGCGATGCCGCGTCCGCTCACGCCCAATCTCGACTCCCTCGCCTCGATGGGCATGAGCTTCACCCGAGCCTATTGCCAGCAAGCGGTGTGCTGGGCCTCGCGGATTTCGGTGATGACCGGCTGCCGCCCTGACACAACAAAAATCTGGGATGATGGGCCAAACTTCCGGGACACCATGCCGGGAGTGATTTCGCTTCCCCAGCACTTTGCGGCCCGGGGCTACAACGTCGCCGGATACGGCAAGATCTACGATTTCCGCAGCACACCGCCCCAACAAGATGCGGCCTTGTCCTGGCCCCAGGGTTTCAGCAGCCCTAGTGTGTCCAATACGAACTCGGGAGAATCCCACCACTTCTATCAGGATGGACAATGGCAGGCAGAGCAGGCAGAGCCTGGAGGTTCCAGCACCCGGCGCAGGCTCTTTTCCACGGATGCGGGTGACACGAACTTCTGGGCAACTCCAAACCGCCCGGTGGATCCCGACGTCGATTACTCCGACGGCCGGATCGCCGGAGCTGGCATCTCAAAGCTCAATCAGTTCGCGACCAACTACCTGAACAACGGCAAACGTTTCTTCCTAGCGGTCGGCCTACAGAAGCCACATCTCCCCTTCACGAGTCCGAAGAGCTTCTGGGATCTCTACGATCCTGCGGAGATTAACCTGGCAGGTTACGATGGAAGCCGCACACCCCCGACGGGAGGCCTCGCATTTACCAATGCGACCTATGAGATCGGCAGTTACGAGGATCTGAATACCACCGTTGCGGAGGCTGACGCCCGGCGTCTGATCCACGGTTATCTCGCAACCACAAGTTTCGCCGATTATCAGTTCGGACGGATTCTTGCGGCTCTCCAGAAATCCGGTGTGGCCGACAATACAATCATTGTCGTCTGGGGAGACCACGGATTTCACCTTGGTGACCACAATGGCTACTGGACCAAGCACACCTGTTTTGAAAATGCCACCCGCAGTCCACTCATCATTCGGGCTCCAGGGATGGACGGCTTGGCGACGGCTGGAGAAGTGTGCAGCACTCCAGTCGAGCTCGTGGATCTCTTTCCTACCCTCGTCGATCTAGCTGGCATCGCGGAACCGTCCCAGCCGGTTGGCTTGGAGGCCCAAGGTGTCAGTCTCCGACCTCTTCTTGAAGATCCGAGACAACCGTGGAAGAAGGCGGCATTTTCCCAGTATCAGCGCTTCATTCGGGGGACAGGGAATCCCTCCGGCAACGGCATGGGCTACACGTTAAGGACCGACCGCTACCGCTACACCGAGTGGTGGCGCACCCAGACCAGCAATCAAGCGGGTGGTGGCTTCACGGACCGTGACCAAAAGCTCTTCGAAAGTCCGGAGTTTGTTGAGCTCTACGATCATCTCAATGATCCCCGGGAAGAACAGAATCTGGCGGATATTCCAATCGACCCTACCTACGCTGACCTGATTGCCGAACTCTCATTCATGCTTGCCGGCGGTAATGGCTGGGACACGCCGGCGGTCGTCGCACCTACGCTTTACCCCGTGGGTTACGAGACATGGCGTAGTGCTCATGCGACTCCTGGTATTGATCCTCTGGCCGATCTTGATACTGACGCTGATCCCGACTTTGATGGAATCGTAAACCTCTTGGAGTATAAAATGGGGCGGCATCCGTTAGTCCCGGATTTAGACGGCGTCATCTCTTCCATCTTCGAGGAAGATGGGGTCGACTATTTGGCTTTGGATTATCAGTCCGTCCCTTCACGCAGCGATGTTACCATGGTGGGGGAGCGTTCTTCCACCCTTCTGCCTGGTTCGTTTACAACCACCGGTGTCGAGACCAACACCCATTCCTCTGTGGCAGGCAAAGAATTGAGACGTTCCCATGTCGCGGTGACTCCGGCCGGCCGCAATTTCCTGCGACTCAAGGCAGCGTCCGACTGAGGGCCCTTTTCCAAAATCGACCCGAAATCCCATGAAACCGGGACGATAAACTCTCTCGAGGAATTTTCTCCTCAACGCTTTTCTGATTCATGCCTCACACGCAACCCCGGTGGGCGCTTTCTTGACCTTTCAGGATTTTGCGACCGGGCCCGACCTTCGTATTCAGCACCGCCGTTTCATCTCCATCTCTTGCGGGGGAGGCGCCTACCTTAACCCGGGCTGACAAAGCGGCTGCTGGTTCCGACAACTTCGAAATCACCTTTGATTCCACCAACCCTCTTCCCCCCCTTCCGCTAAAGTCCAAATGTGGCTTTATGGCTGTTTTGCCAAAAGAAATTTCCTAGCAGTAACAGTAATTTTCTAGCAGCTTTACGATCATGGAATTTAAACATGCTCTGAGGCTTGTCGGCATCGCTATTTTTTTAACATCGCCCGCTAAGCTACAAGCCGACGACGGCTACGCCATAGTAGTAAGCAAGGACACTCATGCGCACGCCGATTGGGCGCCAGTCGTCGAGGCGCTGCGCAGCAAGCACAGCGGTATTGTAATCGAGTACGAGAAAAATCTTTCGGAAAGCCTCCCAGCGTTACAAGCAGCGTTTCCGAAATATACCTGTATCGTCGCCAAGCCGGAAGATGCGGGACGTGCCTTCGTAGCCGACGCCCATCAACTCACCCGTCAACTCGACGCGGATCCCTACCCCGACACCATCTGGGCCATTGTCACAGGGTATGAACCGGCTGATGCCTTGCGCATAGCCAAGCATGCCGAACCGCTAACGGTAAAACGCGCCCTTTCCGGGACGGTCGGTTCACCTTTGGACGCCTATGACGAAGGCGTCATGTTCAACGAACTAAAAGCCAATGCGATGTGGGAAAAAGTCTCCGGTCAAACCGTTGCCCGCAAGTCCTGCCCGCAAGACACCACCAAGCTCATTGTCGATTCGCTAAACGACTACAAACCGGACGTCTTCATCACCAGCGGTCACGCTACGGAGCGTGATTGGCAACTGGGCTTCACCTATCGCAACGGCTACTTCAAATGCAAAAATGGGCAGCTCTTTGGTCAGGATTCGTCGGGCGGACGCCATGACATCAAATCGCCCAATCCAAAGGTTCACCTGCCCGTGGGCAACTGTCTAATCGCGCACGTTTCCAATCGCGAATGCATGGCGCTGGCGCTAATGCATTCCGCCGGCGTGAATCAAATGGTGGGCTACACCATCCCCACCGGTTACGGCTACGGCGGTTGGGGCGTAAAGGACTACTTTTCGGAATTACAGGCGGGGCGCTTTAGCCTATCGGAAGCGCATCACGCCAACCAAATCGCCCTCAACTACAATATTGAGACATTAGCAAAAGCCGGTAAACGCATCCACGGTCTCAGCGGCGATCGCGACGTGGTTGTGCTCTACGGCGACCCCGCTTGGGAGGCGCGTATGCCAAAACGTCAATTGCCGTGGACCCAGACCCTCAGCAAAAAAGGCGGCATCTATACCTTTACCGTTACCGCCAACGAACGCGGCGACTGGGACAATCGGCCCATCATCCACCTTCTAGCGAAACGCATCACCAACATGAAACTTCTTACCGGAGAGGAACTCAACCCCGTCATCGGCGATAATTTCATTCTCATCAAGTTTAACAAAGGCGTCGCTCCCATGAAAGGGAATCGCGGCGAGACAATTCCGATCCGAGGCGACTATGAAAAAGGCCAGACCTTCACCATCACCTTCTCGGGAGAAGTCATCTAGTGGACCATCCTCAAACGCCACCACACCACCAAGCGCAACTTCGAGATCGAGACCATGGAGCCCATAACCCTCTTTTCTCCCCTCCTCCGTTCCAGTTCTCGGGGGGAATACCATTGGAATAAAGCGAGATTTGTTGTAGGCGACATAGCACACTAATGTTCACAGATTTTTTCAATTCTCTGGTAGACTTATTCGATGATCAATCGGATTGGATCCAATGGGCCATAGTCGCTGGCTGTCTTGGATTTACCTTCGTGATCAAGAAAGCAATAACGCACTATTTTAACAAGACTGATACCAAGTTTAAAAGGCACTATAAATCCGCAATCGATAACTACGACGGCCTTCGCACCTACCCCTGTATTCTTGTGTTTTGCCTGGTGGTAGCATTGAATACTGTTCCTCTCTTTGACCTGGAATCGCGATACATCAAGGTCATTTCTTATTTGGTGTCAGCCTACTGCGTCTACAATCTAGTAAACGTATTCTCAAGGGGACATTTTGTCCCCAAAGTACTTGGCTTACTGATCTATATTACACTGGCCCTCTCCCTAGTAGGTTGGCTCGAACCACTCAAGCAAGCGATGTCGAACGCTGCGATTCCGATCGGTGATATTCGTCTTGATCTCTGGCGGATTCTCTCGGGGATTGTGATTCTATTAGTGCTTCTTTGGCTCGCCGGAGTGGTTAGTAATCTTATAGAGGTTGGGGCTCGGCGCAATAGGTCGCTGCCTCCCACGATGCGAGTCCTTGTCATGAAGGCGTCTCGCCTCTTTCTCTATGTAGTGGCGATTTTGATTTCTTTGAAGACATCTGGCGTCGACCTCAGTGCTCTCGCCTTTTTTTCAGGAGCCCTTGGTTTGGGATTAGGTTTTGGTTTGCAGAAGGTCATTTCTAATTTGGTTTCAGGTGTGATTATTCTGCTGGATAAATCGATCAAGCCTGGCGACGTCATCGAGATCGACGGCACCTATGGTTGGATCAATACGCTCCGAACTAGATATGTATCTGTCCTCACACGCGATCGTAAAGAGATCCTGATTCCCAATGAAGACTTTGTCACCAACAAGGTAGTAAACTGGTCTTTCTCGGATACTTTTGTGCGAATTAAGGCAAATGTAGGGATCTCTTATGACGCGGATGTTGATCAAGCGATCGAGTGCTGCATCACGGCTGCGGAAAGTATCCCACGCGTTGTAGGGAACCCTTCTCCCAAGTGCCTGCTGGTGGGCTTTGGAGATTCTTCGATCGATTTACAGATTCGCTTCTGGATCAATGATGCTAACGAGGGCGTGGCCAATGTGCGTTCCGCTGTGCTGTTGCAGGTGTGGAGGGAGTTTAAGGAAAACAACATCGAAATCCCATTCCCGCAGCGTGAGATTCGCATGAAGAATATTTCTAGTGGCGGGCAAGTTGGCTTTTCAGGAACGGTAGGGGATTTCGATCCTAACGACCCAGACGATGCGGCGGAAGCTAGGGAAATCGAGGGAATATTAAAGGCTTCAGAGAACCCCTCCGAGGCCGATAAGAAAAAATGATAGTGGAGACTAGCTAAGTTCTTCTATCGCGAGCCCGAATTACTCGTCCATACTATCCCGAGCTTCATCTTGCCCACCTCAACGAGCATGTCTTGGTTCCATACAGGATCCCAAACAAGGTTTTTAGGGCATCGTCGATACTCTCGACGCTCATGATGCGTGATTGTGCATCAGCAGCGATGACTGGCCCCGTGCCGGGGCCTTAGCAAAAAGGTATCATCCGCTTTCTCCCCCCTTCGTTCCGGTCCAAAGGCGACATCAAGGCCATCCCGCCAAAAGCAATTCCTTAGGAGCAGCAACCAGATAAGACTTGCCCACCAGACTTAACGCAATCAACTTGCGTTAAGTGTCAACCACGACTTCACATAATGAAATTGCCTTACCGCCTGTTGTGGCGGTTAGACCTTTGCTCATGCTCACCGGTTTTCTTGGAACAGGAAAAACGACCTTACTTCGCTCCATTTTAGATGAGTTAACTGAGCGAGAACATCTTGCTGATGTACTTCTAAATGATCGAGAAAATGCCTCTATTGATCGTGAGACACTGGAGGACCGTGCTGCAAATGTGTTAGCACTCACTGGATCCTGTGTCTGCTGCGAAGGTTATGACGAACTGGTAGAGATGATTCTTAAGGCTTCAAAAAGCCAACACGACCTTCTTCTGATTGAATTAAATGGAACAGCAGACCCCATTCCGCTTTTGGAATCTTTTACGCTACTCGAATCGAAATTTTGTCTACGCCCCCGCTGGCAGGTTTGCGTTATCGATGCCCGTCACTTTGGGAAGCGAGGCAACTTCGACGAACTCGAAAAGCTCCAACTAGAGACAGCGAGTCACTTCACCATTTCTTGGAGTTCCGAGCTTAACGAGCAGGAAGAGCGTGCATTAGAAAAAAAAGTTATGACCATCAATTCTCAGGCAACGCGCACTACGGCGCCCCTGTTAGCAGATGCTCTAAGTCGAGCGATCCGTAACAACCGCCACCACACCTTTGCGAAAAAACAACTGGACCAAAACCATCATTCTTCGCTTCGCTTCGCGCCCATCCCCCCCCCGAAAAAAAATCTTCACGACCGTCACGAACTCGCACACCAATTTACCGGCTGTAATATTATTTTCCCCAAGCCAGTCGAAGAAACCCGTGTCCCAGTATGGCTTAAAAATCTTCCTGCATCTGTGATCCGCGCCAAGGCTTTAGTAGCGCACCCGAGCGAAGAAGGGTCTCGATTCCTCTATGAGCGCGTTGGTGAAATTGTATCTCCCAGCCCGATCCCCGTTCGCGTCTCCGAGAAAGTTCCCTGCTCCGGGATCTTTATCGGAGCGGACCTTGACCCCCATGAAATTCTCTCTATCACAAGAGAGCATCTACATCCAGATTGTCATTTTCCCGAGCCCTGAATCAATCCGCTCCTGATAGCAAATGATACATAGCAATAACGTCAGCCAGAGCTTCCTTGCTTCCGCTCGAGACAATAACCAAGTCCGCCTACTTTGCGCCTCGAGTAAATTCCCAGTAGTAACCATCGCAACTACTTGTTGCCAGTAGCTTTAGCCTTAGCCTCCCTTCGCCACTCTTCGTGGAACGGACGCATCACGCCAAAAGACTTCGTCGCTTCTAGAGCCTTAAGCACGCCATCCGCATCACCGATTTGCGCCAGTAATCGCAGGCGTTGATAAGAGTGCCCCTCGAGTTCTCCAAGTTCCTTTAAGGCTATCTCACACCATGCTGAAGATCGCTTGCTCAGTGCCGCGATCAACTCGTCGTGAATACCAGAATCACTTCGATCCGCCCAAGCGTCCACATACGCACGGCACTTGGCTTCGACATCAAACGAGTATTTAAGAGAGTCTACCAACGGCTCTAGCAGCCGGCGCGTAAAGGGGTGCTTAGGATGCTCGCCTATGAACTCGACTAGCCGATTACGCACGCGAGAGAACGCAGCATGGTTGATCACCTGATGAGAACACGCATCCGCCTCCATCCATAATGACCGTGCGCCCGTCAAAACCGGATCCTCGACTTTACTTCTACTTTCCTCAAGGAAAGTAGAGACAGCCATCTGACCGACCCCATGCACTTCCTGAACCTTGGCACAAAGAGTTTCGTAACTCGCGAGCGAACCACCTGATTTGATGTAATTCCGCTGAAGTTCTTGCACACTAGACTTTGATCGCATGCTCTGCTCAACCAGCTCGACGAACCCATTGGGAACATCGAAGCCTTGCTTGATGACCACGCTAAGTTGCTCGCCAAGTTTGCACGCACCGCGCAGTTCGCCGGCCTCATCGAAGACCATCAACCAATAAAACTGGCGGTAGCGAATGTCACAGTTCTCAGGAGCCCTATTGCCCGACAAGCAGATGTCAAAGCGCTTGGAAAGCTTGCGCATTTGCAGGGACGGAAGCAGCACGGCTCCCGCGTTCTTAATACCTCATCACCCCGATTTCTCGTCGAAGTTGAACAGCACGATGGACGGGCGTCCATTGCTACGCGCGGTCGTGAGGAATGCATCGACGTCCCCCTCTTGGTAAGGCTTGTCTTGCGTAGCGAGACTGGCGATTGAGAGAGCGAAAAATGTGGTGATACCAAGTATCGCGCGGCTGAGGTAAAACATCTCCAGAAAACTACGGTCTTGCCAGATGCGGTCAATTCTCTTTCCGACCCTTTCAACTCCGCCCTAAGGAACTCAATCTAAAACTTATTTTCGTAGCAGCCACAATCACCCGGAATACCTCAAGTTTTGTAAAAGCTCTCCCTTAAGCTACTTCACAAGCTTCTCAATTTTCTCAGTGACCTCAGCTGAGGTTGGCCCAACTCCTGAATTGAAACGAGCGATGATTTTCCCGTCAGCATTGATGAGAAACTTCTCAAAGTTCCAGCCAATGTCACCGGCATGTGAAGATTTTTTCCCTGCTAAAACTTCATACAAAGGGTGTCGTTTTTTACCATTCACCTCAATCTTCGAAAACATCGGAAAAGTAACATCATATTTTGTCTTACAAAAGGCCTTGATATCCGCCTCCGTGCCAGGCTCTTGCCCTCCAAATTGATTACAAGGAAAGCCAGCGATCAAGAGCCCCTTTTCCCCATATTTCTCATGGAGGGCTTGAAGTTCCTCATACTGACGCGTGAAACCACACTTTGAAGCAGTGTTGACGACCAGAACGACCCTAGGTTTGGTCGCGCCTAAGGTCGTCTTCGTGCCATCAATGGTTTTCACCTTAACGTCCAGGGGAGAAGCACCAGCAAAAGATGAAATCAACAACAAAGAACAGAGTGAGCTCAAATTAAAGTTAAACATGCTTGAAGAATCACCCCAATCTCCACTCCGTCAAGAGATCAAATTGCCCTCATAACCGGTGGCGAATCAGAAGCACCGGAATTAAAATAGCTTCCTCTTTTTCCCCACCAGCTCCGATCCAAACACGGCTCCATGGTTCTGCTACCAGAAACAAAATCCTAGCAGCTATCGTTGAAACGTTCAACGTCCGACCACCGTATAACTAATCTAATCCCTACCGGCCCTCTCCGGTCCAAATACAATTCAATGGCTCTCCCGCCAAAAAAATTCCTAGCAGCCAGTAGGAATCAACCCCACTTACTTCACTATGAAACCCCCTAGCTCACCCCTTATTTTTGCTGTCGCCGTCATGCTTACTGTTGCCAACGAAAAGGCTGCAGGACAATGGATCGCCTACAACGATTGCGCAGATATTGATCCTGATTTGACAGCTGAAAACATTACATCGTTTGGACTTGGGCGAGGATATCAGGGTGATGGCGGAGCAGGTGAGTTGTTGGACTTCGAGACGGGAGATCCAACCGATGTGGAAGTTGAATTCGTGGAAATATTTTCCACGGGTAATACGGTCAACTGGGCAGGAGATCTCTCTACAGTCGACGAGACTTCTGATGCCGCCCTCACTTTCAGCGAAAATGTCGATCTTACTGGGAATATGAGCTACAACGATGCCCCGGGTTGGTATGTCGATTTAATCATTACAGGACTCGACCCTAAACGCACTTATACCTTTGAAGGAACCGCTAATCGTGGCGGGGGGGCATCTTATGCGGACCGGGTCACCAACTGGACCATCTTGGAAGCCGATGGCGCAGTTTATGCGAGCACACTGGCTGCCCATAAGGTCAGTAATGTTTCGGTCGAGTTTAGCACGGGAGAAAACACTGCGGGATACGTGGCACGCTGGACGGGAATCCAACCGGGGCAAGACGGAAAGATTGTGATCCGAACAACGCATGGCGTTGGAGAAGCAGCTGGCGGAATGCCGGGTGCTCATGCTTACAAAGGCTACGCTGGCGGAGCATTTATTGTTCGCGAAGAACCTGCAGCAAGCGGATTTGTCTGGCGCGCATTTAACGACAGCGTTATCGCCGACATCAGTCTCGTGTCGGAAAACGCTACGAACTTTGGACTTGGGCGAGGGTTCGATGGAACTGGTGAGACAGGTGAATTACTCAAGATCGATTCGGGAGATACGACAGGAGTGACCGTTGACTTTGTCGAAAATTTCTCTGCGGGTAACACGATCAACACTGCACGTGATTTTGCTGAATTTAATCCTGAAACTGATGCCGCCATGATTTTCGGAGCCCACGTCGAAGCCTCTGGAAACTTAAGTTACAATGACGCGCCGGGGTGGTACCTGGATCTCATTATCACTGATCTCGATCCGGAGAAAACTTACTCTTTTGCGGGCACTGTAAACCGGGCGGGAGGAGCATCCTATGCCGACCGTGTTACCAACTGGACCATTCGTGATGCAAGGGCATCTGTCTATGCCTGTTCAACCGGGGCTCACAAAGTCAGTGATACCTCGGTTGAATTCAGCACAGGGGAGAATGGAGCTGGATATGTGGCGCGCTGGACGGATATTCAGCCAAGCGAGGATGGCAAGATTACCATTCGTACTAGCCATGGTGTCGGCGAAGCCAATGGGGGCCTGCCCGGCGCCCACGCCTACAAAGGCTATGGCGGTGGTGTTTTCATGTTAGCCGAGCAGTCAGGCTTATCTGTTGTTCCAGTTGATTCAGTCGGTATTTTCCGACTAGCTCCAGCCCCAGATTTGGAAAACGTGCATCCCAACGCGCCTGTCGAAATTGTCCTAGAGCATCGTTCCGCGGTGGTCGATCCAGCAACGATCTTACTTTCCTTAAATGAAGTCAATGTAGTGCCGGAAGTGATCGTCAGTGAAGACGAAACGGTCATTCGTTTTATTCCCTCAACGATGCTGACCGCTAACTCAACAACGAACGTAGCCCTTGAATTCAGCGATAACTCTGAACCAGCTACAGACTATGTCCATGAGTGGTCATTCAAGGTGACGAATTATATCGACCAGAATTTATACGCCACGATCCCGGCATCCTGGGCAATGCCCATCGACGGTGCTCGACAACGGGGTATCGCCATGCGTGTTGCTGCTCCCAGCTTGGATGACGATGTGTTCCTCGAAACCCCTGAGGACGTAGAAGCAATATGGAATGAAACCTTCGTGAACCTCGCAGATCTCAAGGATGCGAATAGTCTCGGTTATTTCATTGAAACTGGCACCATCAACTACCAAACCGATCTCGAGCCCCGTGGCAACAAGGCTGGTGAAACCACCTTCCCAGGAATTCAAAGCAGCTTTGAACCGGGGGTTCCATTTGGCCTTGAGATTGATACATTACTCCTCCTCGATCCAGGATTCCACTTGTTCAATTTCACTGTGCCGGGAGACTTTGAGTGCTTCATCGGTTTTGGTAGTAACAAGATAAAACTGCCGCGAACCTATGCTGAGTGCACGAACTGCGGAGGGGAGGACGGCCCATGGTTTACCGGCATTGTGATAGAAGAGCGCGGCCTTTACCCTTTAAGAGTCATCTACCCAAACACGGGAGGCTCTGGTAGCCTTGAGTGGTTAGAAGTTACCCCTGATGGTCGACGCCACTTAATCAATGCGCCGAATGAAGATTCGATCCCAGCATTCCTCCCATCGAGCATCTTTCCGATCGACTTGCGTGTCCTCAGTATCGAGCGCAATGGCCCCCTACTAAACTTGATGGTAGAGACCCCAGATTCATCGCTAGCTCACATCGTCGAAATGACTACGAGTCTTGAGCCCAATTCATGGGTGCCGGCACTGATTGAGGATACTGAACAAATCACTGGCAACCTCTTGCGAATTGAGCTCGAAATGCCAACTAATCCAACTTCTTTTTTTCGTGTCCTGATCAGCGCAGACGGTGAATAGTAGAGCGTTTATAGCATCAGTAATGGGGTGTATCCCTTCT
>CESO01032811.1_pt1 | contig 12981 bp, 9 predicted proteins | sample 356341 | NCBI WGS metagenome assembly CESO01 (sample SAMEA2621812, study PRJEB7988) | marine metagenome | biome: marine biome (ENVO:00000447); feature: deep chlorophyll maximum layer (ENVO:xxxxxxxx); material: "saline water (ENVO:00002010), including plankton (ENVO:xxxxxxxx)" | depth 35 m
TGTTGGCCCACTGAAACTCAGCGGAATGTTATTCGGAGAATCAACATTTTTAATTGGCCCATGCTGAGCCTCAAACTTAGAAACATTATCATTTAAAGCTTTTAAAAGACGTTTAGCATGCTGAGGGGTTAAGACTATTCTAGACTTAACTTTAGCCTTTGGCACGCCTGGCATTACTTTAATAAAGTCAATTACAAATTCAGATGGAGAATGGTTAATTATAGCAAGGTTGCTATATATACCTTCAGCAATTTCTTCTGTAAGTTCAATATTAAGTCCTTTTTTTTCTTCAGCCATAGTCTAAGATTCTTATGCTTCTTCAGAAGTTATTTCTTCTTCTTTAGCCGCCATTAATTGATCGAACTCATCTTGTGAACCTACAACAATATCATCCCAAGTACGAAGACCTGTACCTGCTGGTATTTTATGACCAACAATTACATTTTCTTTCAATCCTTCTAAACCATCACGTTTACCATTGATGGCAGCAGCATTTAGAACTTTCGTCGTTTCTTGGAAAGATGCAGCAGATACCCAACTGTTCGTTTGAAGAGCAGCACGAGTAATACCTTGAATACGTTGTTCACTAGTAGCAGGTATTGCTTCTCGTGCTTCAACCGTTTTCAAATCTTTTCTTCTCAATCTAGAATTTTCTTCTCTAAGCTTACGAGCAGAAATAATTTGCCCAGCTTTAAGAACTTGAGAATCTCCTGTTTCTTCTACCACTTTCATGCCAAAGATTCTATCATTCTCTTCCATAAATTCTAACTTAGTAATAACTTGACCATCTAAGAATTTAGTATCACCTGCGTCAACGACATTCATCTTACGCATCATTTGCCTAACGATAACCTCAAAGTGCTTATCGTTAATCTTCATTCCTTGAAGTCTATATACTTCTTGAATTTCATTTACGATATACTCTTGGACAGCAGTAGGCCCTTTAATTCTCAAAATATCAGAAGGTGTTATTGCACCATCACATAATGGCATACCTGACTTAACAAAGTCATTTTCTTGAACCAATATATGTTTCGATAACGGGATAAGGTATTTAGAAACCTCACCTGTTTTAGATGTAATGATTACTTCTTTGTTACCTCTCTTAATTTTTGGACCAAAATTAACGATACCGTCAATTTCAGTTACAACAGCAGGGTTAGATGGGTTACGAGCTTCAAACAATTCTGTAACTCTTGGAAGACCACCAGTAATATCACCTAAAGAAGATGCTAGCCTAGGAATCTTTGCAATAATCTTACCCGACTTTATTGTTTGACCATCATCAACAGACAAGTGAGCTTTAACAGGGATACTGTAAGATCTTGTTTGCTCACCTTTCTTGTTAACAACGTTAATAGTAGGATTAAGTGTTTTATCCTTACGCTCAATCATTACTTTTTCTTCGAAACCAGTTTGCTCATCAGATTCTACTCGGTATGATAAACCTTCCTGTATATCTTGGAAGGCAATCTTTCCATCAAACTCGGAAATAATTACCGCATTATATGGATCCCAATCACAAATCTTAGTTCCTTTCTTTACTTTCTTTCCTGCTTCAACATATAATGTAGAACCATAAGGAATGTTATTAGTAGAAAGAACTATACCTAATTTTTCATCAATAATTCTAATTTCTGAAGTACGGCTAATTACCATTTTGATTTTTTCACCATCTTCATTTACAGAATCTATAAGTTTTAAATCATCAATTTCAACTTTACCTTCAAATTTAGCAACTACACTAGATTCTGAAGCTATTTTAGATGCTGTACCACCAAAGTGGAATGTTCTTAATGTTAACTGTGTACCCGGCTCACCAATAGACTGAGCAGCAACTACACCAACAGTATCACCAGGCACAGCCATACTAGCTGTTGAAAGGTTTCTACCATAACATTTAGCACATACTCCTTTCTTAGCCTCGCAAGTAAGTACTGAACGTACTTCCACAGATTCTATTTGAGCCTCTTCGATAGCTTTAGCCATATTATCAGTAATCATCTCGCCATTAGCAACTATAACATTGCCATCTGTATCATGTAAATCATGAAGAGAAACACGACCAGATATTCTATCTTTCAATGGTTCAACGATTTCATCGTTTTTCTTGTATGCAGAAATTTCTAAACCTCTCAAAGTACCGCAGTCTTCTATCTTAACAACAACATCTTGTGATGAATCAACAAGTCTTCTTGTTAAATAACCTGCATCGGCAGTTTTAAGTGCTGTATCGGCAAGACCTTTACGAGCACCGTGCGTAGAAATAAAATACTCAAGGATAGATAAACCTTCTTTAAAGTTTGCAATAATGGGGTTTTCAATAATCGCAGCACCGCTTTTATCACCAGATTTTTGTGGTTTTGCCATCAAACCTCTCATACCACCTAACTGCTTAATTTGTTCTTTTGAACCCCTTGCACCTGAATCAAGCATCATGTAAACTGAATTGAATCCTTCTTTATCAGAACTCAATTGTTTCATTACTTTTTCAGTAAGGTGAGCGTTGGTGTTAGACCAGATATCAATAACTTGATTATATCTTTCGTTATTGGTAATGAATCCCATATTGTAGTTAGCCGTTACCTCATCAACCTGATTGTATGCATCGGATACCATAGTATCTTTCTCTTCAGGAATAATAACGTCACCTAGGTTAAATGATAATCCACCTTTAAATGCGAAATTATAACCTATACCTTTAATATTATCTAAAAATTCAGCCGTTTTAGCAATACCAGAGACATTTAGAACGTCACCAATAATATCTCTTAAGGCCTTTTTCGTAAGTAAGGTATCAATAAATCCTACTTCCTCAGGAACGAATTCATTAAATAATACTCTACCAACAGAGGTTTCAATTAACTTACTTACTAATTCGCCTTCATCATTCTTCACTTTAGCTCTTACCTTGATGTATGCGTGTAAGTCAACTCTGCCTTCATTAAAGGCTATCTTTACTTCTTCATCAGAATAGAAAGCTAGGCCTTCACCTTTAGCTCCTTTTAATGGCTTAGTCATATAATACAGACCTAGTACCATATCCTGTGAAGGAACAGTAACTGGCGCACCATTAGCAGGGTTAAGAATGTTGTGAGAAGCCAACATTAAAAGCTGTGCTTCTAATACTGCAGCTTCGCCCAATGGTAAGTGAACAGCCATCTGGTCACCGTCAAAATCGGCGTTAAATGCTGTACAAACAAGCGGGTGAAGTCTAATTGCTTTTCCTTCTATCATTACTGGCTGGAAAGCTTGAATCCCTAAACGGTGAAGTGTTGGGGCACGATTTAGTAGAACGGGATGTCCTTTCATCACATTCTCTAAAATATCCCAAACAACAGGCTCTCTTTTGTCAATAATTTTTTTAGCAGACTTTACTGTTTTTACAATACCTCTATCAATCATTTTACGAATGATAAATGGCTTAAATAATTCAGCTGCCATATTTTTCGGCAAACCACATTCGTGCATTTTCAATTCAGGACCTACAACAATAACTGAACGAGCAGAATAATCTACACGTTTACCAAGTAGGTTTTGACGAAAACGTCCTTGCTTACCTTTTAAGCTATCTGATAATGATTTTAACGCTCTATTTGATTCTGTTTTTACAGCGCTTGATTTTCTTGAATTATCAAACAACGAATCAACAGATTCTTGAAGCATTCTTTTCTCATTTCTAAGAATTACCTCAGGAGCTTTAATTTCAATTAATCTTTTAAGACGGTTATTTCTGATAATAACTCTTCTATATAAATCATTTAAATCTGAAGTAGCAAAACGGCCACCATCTAAAGGAACTAATGGTCTTAACTCAGGTGGAATAACAGGTATAACCTTAACAATCATCCATTCTGGTTTGTTTTCTATTCTTGAGTTGGCGTCTCTAAATGATTCAATAACTTGTAATCTTTTTAGAGCTTCCGCTTTTCTTTGCTGAGAGGTTTCTGTATTTGCTTTATGACGTAAGTCAAATGAAAGTTGATCTAAATCAAGTCTTCTTAAAAGCTCTATTAAAGCCTCAGCACCCATTTTAGCGATAAACTTCTTTGGATCTTCGTCATCTAAATAACGATTTTCTACTGGTATTTTTTCTAAAGCATCTAAGTACTCATCTTCTGTTAAGAAGTCAAGGAATTGTAAAGGCTCACCTTCTTCATTTGTTGCTGAACCCGCTTGAATAACTACATACCTTTCGTAGTATATAATCATATCCAACTTCTTGCTTGGTAAACCTAATAAATACCCAATTTTATTAGGGTTAGATTTTGAATACCAAATATGTGCTACAGGAACAACTAATTGAATGTGACCTGTACGTTCTCTACGTACTTTCTTTTCAGTAACTTCAACACCACAACGATCACATACGATACCTCTGTATCGAATACGCTTGTATTTACCACAGTGACATTCAAAATCTTTGGTAGGTCCAAAAATACGCTCACAAAACAAACCATCTCTTTCAGGCTTATAGGTTCTGTAATTGATAGTTTCTGGTTTTGTAACCTCTCCACTAGATTTAGAAAGAATATCTTCTGGTGAAGCTAGACTTATTGTAATATTATTGAAACTAGTGTTTACTTCGTTTTTACCTTTTCTTATTGCCATATCTATTTATTATAGAGTATTAAGATTATAAATATTAGTCTAAAGTCACTTTAAGTCCAAGACCTAATAACTCGTGCATCAGTACATTAAATGATTCAGGAATCCCTGGTGTTGGCATTGGGCTACCTTTTACAATAGCTTCATATGCTTTAGCACGTCCAACAACATCATCTGATTTAACTGTTAACATTTCTTGAAGGATATTTGCAGCACCATAACCTTCTAGTGCCCAAACCTCCATTTCTCCAAGTCTTTGTCCACCAAACTGAGCTTTACCACCAAGTGGTTGCTGAGTAATAAGTGAATAAGGACCTATAGAACGAGCATGCATTTTATCATCGACCATGTGACCAAGCTTCAGCATGTATATAATACCAACTGTTGCAGGCTGATCAAAACGCTCTCCAGTACCACCATCATAAAGATAGGTTTGCCCATATCTTGGTAGCCCTGCCATATCAGTTTCGTTATTGATATCTTCAATGGAAGCACCATCAAAAACAGGTGTAAAGTATTTTCTATCAAGCTTTTGCCCAGCCCAACCTAATACAGTTTCATATATCTGTCCAAGGTTCATACGAGATGGTACACCAAGTGGGTTAAGTACAATGTCAACTGTTGAACCATCCTCTAAGAATGGCATATCCTCATCACGAACAATTTTAGCTACAATACCTTTGTTACCATGACGACCAGCTAACTTATCTCCTACTTGAACTTTACGCTTTTTAGCAACATATACCTTTGCTAACTTAAGTACTCCAGCAGGAAGTTCGTCACCTACAGTAACTGCAAATTTCTTTCTTCTGAAGTCACTCAATAATTCACTATTCTTCAATAGGAAGTTATTCATTAAAGATTGAATTTTCACATTCAAGACTTTATCAACTACCCATTTGGTTGTACGAGTATTAACTGTATCGTAATCTATAGATTGAAGAGCCTTGAGAGTATATTTCACTCCTTTTGGAATAAGATCATCACCTAAATTACTCAAGATACCTTGTGATGTTTTACCACTTAGTATTGTGAATAGCTTATTAACTAAAATAGATTTTAATTCAGTTGCCTTTTGGTTGAATTCTTTTTCAAGAACTGCAACTGTCTCTTTATCCATAGCGCGTGTTCTTTTATCTTTAATAGATTTAGAGAACAGCTTTTTGTCAATTACAACACCTTTGAATGAAGGTCTTGCTTTAAGTGATGCATCTTTCACGTCACCCGCTTTATCACCAAAGATAGCTTTAAGAAGCTTTTCTTCAGGAGTAGGGTCAGATTCACCTTTTGGAGTAATTTTACCAATAATGATATCACCCGCTTTTATATCAGCTCCTACACGAATCATTCCATTTTCATCCAAATCCTTAGTCGCTTCTTCAGAGACATTAGGTATATCAGCGGTTAATTCTTCAGGGCCTCTTTTAGTGTCTCTTACATTAACCAACATTTCTTCAATGTGGATAGATGTAAATAAATCTTCTCTAACAACACGCTCAGAAAGAACAATAGCATCCTCAAAGTTATAACCTTTCCAAGGCATAAATGCCACTTTTAGGTTTCTACCAATAGCTAATTCACCATTTTGAGTAGCGTATCCTTCACAAAGTACTTGACCTTCAACAACTTTATCACCTTTAACAACAATTGGCTTAAGATTGATACATGTGTTTTGGTTCGTTTTCTTAAACTTCGTTAGATTATATACCTTGACATCATCGTCAAAAGATAGTAATCTCTGTTCATCTGTTACTTCGTAGCGAATATGAATTGAGTTAGCATCAACATATTCAACAACACCATTTCCTTCAGCATTTACTAGAACTCTTGAGTCACTAGCTACTTGAGGCTCAAGTCCTGTACCAACGATTGGAGCGTCAGCTTGTAATAAAGGAACAGCCTGACGCATCATGTTAGAGCCCATTAATGCACGGTTTGCATCATCATGCTCCAAGAATGGAATCAATGATGCTGCGATAGAAGCAATCTGGTTTGGAGCAACATCCATTAGGGTAATGTTTTGTGGCTCTGTCACTGGATAATCACCTTCAAATCTTGCTTTCACACGCTCAACCTCAAAATTACCTTTATCAGTAATTGGTGCGTTTGCTTGAGCAATAGTCATGTTATTTTCTTCCTCAGCAGTAAGGTAAATAGGTTGCTCGTCAACTTTAACAACACCATCTTCTACCTTGCGGTATGGAGTCTCTATAAAACCTAGGTTATTCACTTTTGCGTAAACACACAGTGAAGATATAAGACCAATATTTGGTCCCTCAGGAGTTTCAATAGGACATAATCTACCGTAGTGAGTGTAGTGAACATCACGCACCTCAAAACCTGCTCTTTCTCTTGAAAGACCACCAGGTCCTAATGCAGACATTCTTCTTTTATGCGTTACTTCAGCTAATGGATTTGTTTGATCCATAAATTGAGATAGCTGATTCGTACCAAAGAATGAATTGATTACTGAAGATAAAGTCTTCGCATTTATCAAATCAACAGGTGTAAAGACCTCGTTATCTCTAACGTTCATTCTTTCTCTAATGGTTCTTGCCATTCTAGAAAGACCTAAACTAAATTGATTTGAAAGTTGCTCACCAACAGTTCTCACCCTTCTGTTACTAAGGTGATCAATATCATCAACGTTGGTTTTTGAATTAGCTAATTCTACCAAATTTTTGATGATTGAAATAATATCCTCTTTGGTTAGGATTTGAACGTCAGAATCAACGTCTAAACCTAATTTCTTATTTATTCTAAAACGTCCTACTTCGCCTAGACTATAACGCTGCTCTGAGAAGAATAATTTATCAATTATTCCTCTTGCCGTTTCCTCATCAGGTGGCTCAGCATTACGAAGCTGTCTATAGATATAAATTACCGCTTCTTTTTCTGAGTTAGTAGGATCTTTTTGTAATGTATTGTAAATGATAGCGTACTCTGAAGTGGAAACATCTTCTTTGTGAAGAAGTACTGTTTTTGATCCAGAATCAATGATATCATCAATGTGTTCTTTTTCAATAACTGTTTCTCTATCAATGATTACTTCATTTCTTTCAATGGAAACAACTTCACCTGTATCTTCATCAACAAAATCTTCAATCCAAGTTTTAAGTATTCTAGCAGCTAGTTTTCTGCCAACTACTCTTTTTAGAGCAGCCTTACTTACTCTTACTTCATCAGCAAGATTGAATATTTCAAGAATATCTTTATCATTTTCAAAACCAATAGATCGAAGTAAAGTTGTTACTGGTAACTTTTTCTTTCTATCGATGTAGGCATACATCACATTATGTATGTCAGTTGCAAATTCTATCCATGAACCTTTGAAAGGTATAACTCTTGCTGAGTATAATTTTGCTCCGTTGGCGTGGAAACTATGTCCAAAGAAAACGCCTGGAGAACGGTGTAACTGAGAAACTACCACTCGTTCAGCACCGTTTATTACAAAAGATCCTTTAGGAGTAACATAAGGGACTGAACCTAAGAACACTTCTTGTTCGATAGTTTCAAAGTCCTCATGATCAGGATCTGTACAGTATAATTTAAGTTTTGCTTTTAGAGGAACTTTGTAGGTTAAACCTCTTTCGATACACTCTTCAATTGAGTATCTCGGTGGATCAATGTTGTAATCAATGAACTCTAATACGAAGTTATTTCTCGAATCAGAAATTGGAAAATGATCATTGAACACTTGCCATAAACCTTCTTCTTTTCTTGTATCAGCAGAAACACCGATTTGGAAAAAGTCTTTGAAAGCACCTATTTGAATATCTAAAAAATCAGGATAATTAAGCTGATTTTTGATAGATGCAAAATTGATTCTATTGGTAGTTTTATTTGAAGCCAACTTGGTATATGTTTTTGTTAAAAAAATAAATCGTTTGTAAACACAAAAGGGTTTAAGCTTTAAACGGGTGTTTAAAGCCTAAACCATTAAGGATGGTAATGTAAACTTATTTAAGTTCCACTTCAGCACCAGCACCCTCTAGTTGGGTTTTTAATGCTTCAGCTTCGTCTTTAGATACACCTTCTTTAATTGGAGCTGGTGCACCGTCTACAATATCTTTAGCTTCTTTAAGACCAAGACCTGTCAACTCTTTTACAAGTTTTACAACAGCTAACTTAGATCCTCCAGCGGCTTTTAAGATTACATCGAATTCTGATTTCTCTTCAGCAGCGTCTCCGCCACCTCCAGCAGCAGGTCCAGCAACAGCTACAGCAGCAGCTGCAGGCTCTATTCCATACTCATCTTTTAAGATATCAGCTAATTCACTTACTTCTTTTACAGTCAAGTTTACTAACTGTTCTGCGAAAGCTTTTAAATCTGCCATGTTTAATTTAGTTTAATTGTTATACATTTTATTTAATGTGGAAGCATTAAAAATTAGTGGTGCGTAATCACTAAGATTATTATTCTGATCGCTCAGATAAAGTTTTTAAAATTCCAGAAAGTTTTCCACCTGCTGATTGCAGTGAAGAAATAACCGTTTTCGGTGGCGATTGTAGTAGAGTAATAATTTCTCCAATCAATTCGTCTTTCGATTTAAGTGAGCATAATACCTCAACTTGATCGTCTCCGAAATAGAAGCTTTCTTCAATAAATGCCGATTTTAAAAGCGGCTTATCTTGTTTCTTTCTGAATTCTTTAATAATTTTTGCTGGAGCGTTTGTTGACTCTGCAAACATAATTGCTGTATTTCCTTTTAAAGAATCATACATTTGAGCAAAATCAATGTCATTTTTCTCCATTGCTTTTCTAAGTAATGTGTTTTTAATCACTTGGATTTGGACATCACTCTTGTAGCATAAACGTCTTAAGTCACTGTTACTTGCAGCATTTAAACCAGCAATATCAGTAAGATAAAAGTTTTTATTTTCGACTAGTTGAGCACTTAGCTCATCAATTGCTTTATTTTTTTCTTCTCTTGTCATAACTAATAACTGATTTAGATAGATTTTTCATCAATTCGAATACTTGGGCTCATCGTCGATGACATGTATACGCTTTGCATGTATGTGCCTTTTGAGGACGATGGTTTAAGTTTCAAAATAGTTTGTAATAACTCATTAGCGTTGTCAACTAATTTTGACGAATCGAATGAGGCTTTACCAATTGCACAGTGGATGATACCAAATTTATCAACTTTGAAATCGATTTTACCTTTTTTAACATCAGAAACCGCTTTGCCTATTTCCATAGTAACAGTTCCAGTCTTAGGGTTAGGCATTAAACCTCTTGGTCCTAAAACACGACCTAGAGCACCTAATTTACCCATTACCGAAGGCATTGTTATAATAACATCGACATCAGTCCAACCACCTTTTAATTTTTCAATGTAATCTTCAAGACCAACAAAATCAGCGCCAGCTTCTTTAGCTTCAGCTTCTTTGTCAGCAGATACCAGAGCTAAGACTTTTACATCTTTTCCTGTACCATGTGGAAGTGTAACAACACCTCTGACCATCTGATTAGCTTGTTTAGGGTCAACACCCAATTTTACAGCGATATCTACAGATGCATCAAACTTAGTTTTAGAAATAGATTTCATTAAACCAGCTGCATCAGTAAGAGTGTAAGCAGTAGCCTTATCTATAAGAGCTGAAGCTTCTTTCGTATTTTTACTAACTCTAGCCATATCCTTATTTTTTTTGTGGTGCAGTACCACCTTTAACTGTTAAACCCATACTTCTTGCTGTACCAGCTATCATCATCATAGCTGAATCTACTGAAAAGGCATTTAAATCTGCCATTTTATCCTCAGCTATGGTTTTGATTTGATCCCAGCTTACAGAACCTACTTTAGTTCTATTAGGTTCACCAGAACCTTTTTTCTTTTTAGATGCTTCCAACAATTGTACTGCTGCCGGTGCAGTTTTGACAACAAATTCAAAAGATTTGTCAGCAAAAACAGTGATAACAACAGGAACAATTTTCCCTTGCTTTTCTTGAGTTCTAGCATTAAACTGCTTACAGAACTCCATGATGTTTACCCCAGCGGCACCTAGTGCAGGACCTACTGGTGGTGAAGGATTAGCTGCGCCCCCTCTAACCTGTAATTTTACTATTTTACTTACTTCTTTAGCCATTACTTAAGTTTGTTTAAGATATTATTCTATTGAAAGTTGGAAGCATTAATGTTTCAACAAAATAAAATCGGTTGTTTAAATATTTATTCTTTTTCAACTTGCATAAAACTCAATTCAACAGGAGTTTTACGACCAAATATTTTTACTGTAACTTTTAATTTTTTCTTTTGTTCATCTATCTCTTCAATGAAACCACTGAAAGAGTTAAATGGTCCGTCAATTACTTTCACTGACTCACCCACTACGTAAGGTATCACTATTTCTTCGTCAGTGATAGCCAACTCATCAACTTTACCAAGTATTCTATTCACTTCAGATGTTCTCATTGGTACAGGCTCACCGCCTTTGGTAGCACCAAGAAAACCTATGACACCAGGTACAGATTTGATGATGTGAGGAACTTCACCGACAAGATTGGCTTCAACAAGAATGTATCCAGGAAAGAAATTTCTTTCTTTACTGACTTTTTTACCATTTCTTATTTGAAAAACTTTTTCAGTAGGCACAAGAATTTGAGAAACAAAATCAGAGAGATTTAATCTTGAGATTTCGCTTTCAATATATGTGCAAACTTTTTTTTCTTGTCCGCCTATTGCTCTTACTACGTACCAGTGTTTATCTGCCATGTCAATTTTTAAAATAAGTCATATAACACTTCTAGAATATTACGGAAACTTAAATCCATAACATAAACTATTAGTGCAATGATTAATGAAGCAATTGCAACTACAATTGAGCTACTTTGTAGCTCTTTCCATGTAGGCCAAGAGACTTTATTCATTAAGTCGTCAGCTGATTCTTTTATGTATTCGACAAATTTTGCCATTTCATTTAATATTTATTGCACGGGTGGAGAGACTCGAACTCCCAACCAATGGTTTTGGAGACCACTACTCTACCAATTGAGCTACACCCGTAAAACAGCAATAGGAAAGGTCTAATTTAGACCTTTCCCTTGAATGCTGTTAGTAAAAATTATTACTAGCTGATAATCTCAGTAATCTGACCAGCACCTACAGTTCTACCACCCTCACGGATTGCAAAACGAAGACCTTGGCTCATCGCTACTTTATTGATTAATTCAACTGTAATTGTTAGGTTGTCACCTGGCATTACCATTTCAGTACCTTCTGGCAACTGAATTTCTCCAGTTACGTCAGTCGTTCTTAAATAGAACTGTGGACGGTACTTGTTATGGAATGGTGTATGACGACCACCTTCTTCTTTTTTCAAGATATAAACCTCAGCCTTAAATTTAGTGTGAGGTGTTACAGAACCTGGTTTGCAGATTACCATACCTCTTTTGATATCAGATTTCTCAATACCACGAAGTAAGATACCTACGTTGTCACCCGCTTCACCTCTATCTAAGATTTTACGGAACATCTCAACACCAGTTACTGTAGATCCTAATTTCTCAGCACCCATACCGATGATATCAACCGAATCACCTGTGTTTGCAACACCTGTTTCGATACGACCTGTAGCAACAGTACCACGTCCAGTAATAGTAAATACATCCTCGATAGGCATCAAGAAGTCTTTAGCATTATCACGAACTGGCTCTGGAATGTGAGCGTCAACAGCTTCCATTAATTTCATTACAGAATCAACCCACTGAGCTTCACCGTTAAGTGCACCCAAAGCAGAACCTGCAACAACTGGAGCATTGTCACCATCATACTCATAGAAAGAAAGTAATTCTCTCACTTCCATCTCTACTAATTCTAAAAGTTCCTCATCGTCAACCATATCCACTTTATTGAGGAATACAACGACAGCAGGAACACCTACCTGACGAGCTAATAAGATATGCTCTCTCGTTTGAGGCATTGGACCATCAGTGGCCGCACAAACTAAGATTGCACCATCCATCTGAGCAGCACCAGTAACCATGTTTTTTACGTAATCGGCGTGACCTGGACAGTCAACGTGAGCGTAATGACGATTAGCAGTTTCATACTCTACGTGAGCAGTGTTAATAGTTATACCTCTTTCTTTTTCTTCTGGAGCGTTATCGATAGAGTCAAACGCTTGAGCTTCACACAATCCAGCGTCCGCCAATACCTTAGTAATAGCGGCAGTCAAGGTAGTTTTTCCGTGGTCAACATGACCGATTGTACCAATGTTTAAGTGTGGTTTGGTACGATTAAAATTCTCTTTTGCCATAGCTAGCTATTTTTAATTAATTAAAGTTAGTCCTCCTATAAAGAAAGGCTGTTTTTTTATTTCTATTGAGCCAATGACGGGAATTGAACCCGTGACCTCTTCCTTACCAAG
>CESO01131884.1_pt1 | contig 12958 bp, 13 predicted proteins | sample 356341 | NCBI WGS metagenome assembly CESO01 (sample SAMEA2621812, study PRJEB7988) | marine metagenome | biome: marine biome (ENVO:00000447); feature: deep chlorophyll maximum layer (ENVO:xxxxxxxx); material: "saline water (ENVO:00002010), including plankton (ENVO:xxxxxxxx)" | depth 35 m
AAAAGCCATGTTTAAGGAATCCATATCGCTAATCAGATTATTTAGGTCCTTAATAGGCATATCAAATTGATGACTATGTACATCTATAAATGGGTATTTAGCTTTTCTAATCTTAGTTTGTTTAACTTTTAATGTTGAAATAGGTGAGTAATCTTCAAATCCCATTATATTATTTTTATATTGAATTTTATCAATTACAAAATAGATAGTAATTCCTAAAATTGTAATAAATATAAAAGATTTGATAAAAGTCTTAAAAGTCAAAAGAACTAGTTTAGCGAAATTGTTACAGATGTTATATCCCATTTAAAAATCATAAACAAACCATTTTCATTATCTTCAAAACTAATAGTGAATTGCTCTAAAGAATTAAGTAATGGTTGAGATGGAACATCGATACTAATAACGTCCTTATCATAATTAGGTTCAAAAAAACCAAATTTATCTGGTTCAGAATTTAAAGTTATTTTCCATGAATTTTCATTTGGTACAGCATACATTCTATATTTACCGGAATTTATTTTTGCCCCTCCAAAATTTATATCTAGGTTAGATTCAAATGTAGTTGCTGCATCAGCTCCTAATCTCCAATATTTACCATATGGAACTAAAGCCTCGGTTTCTGATCCAAAGATTAATCTGTTTTTTTTATAAGGTCTGCTATAATTGACTTCTAATCTTAATGAATCTTTAATAAATTCTTCAATTTTAAATGGACTAGCAGGTGTTCTATTCATAAAGTATAAAAATCCGCCTATTAAAACCACTAAGATAATTATCAACGCATATTTAACTATTTTCATATTTTTTTAATTTTTCTATTTAACATAATATTAATTATCATTTATAATAAAGTATTTATCTGGTATCAATTCTTTCTCTGGAATATCACCTAAGTCCTTTGTATCCTCTCTCCATTTATATAATGATTCTCTCAATTGATTAATAATGTTTAAATACTCTGGATCATTAATTAAATTATTAATTTCAAAGGGATCATCAATTACATTATAAAACTCCTCATTTGGCTTGGGTAATAAAAACCAACTATTTTGAATATTATTTAATTTATTTTTTTCTTTAAGTCTAATTAACTCCTTCATCATTGGCATTTGCATCCTATATTCTACTGATAATGCATGAGGGATGTTTTGATTATAATTTTTTATAAATTTATACTTTCCATCATACACAGCTCTTATCTTATCAATTTGCCCATCAAATCTATCTGTCGCGGTAAATAATAATTTACGTTCAGAATTATTTTTTTGATTACCTAAAAATGCTTTTCCTTGAATGTGTGAAGGGATTTCAATTCCAGTTAAAGACAAAATTGTAGGAGCAAAATCAATAAAGCTCAACAATTCATTTTTATTATTGTCTATCAATACACCTTTAGGTGGTTTAATTATTAAAGGAACTTTTGTGCCACTTTGATAAATTGCTCTTTTATGCCTGGGGAAAGGCCCTCCATGGTCAGAATAAAAGAAAATATATGTATTGTCATATTCTCCTCTATCTTTTAATTCTTGAATTAACTTTGACATTTTTCTGTCTGCTCTAATTAAATTACTGAAGTTAACAGCCATATCATGTCTTATTATCTCATTGTCAGGAAAATATGGTGGAACCATAATTTTATTTTTATCTACTAAAATAGAATCCTTACTTCTATTCCATATTCCCGATTCATGACAAACATTAAAGTTAAAAACAGAAAAAAATGGTTTATTACCATTATTGTTTAACCAATGAGCATGATTGCTTGATTCATCCCAAGCCTCATCTGAAATTTTAAAATTATAGTCTTCCTTTGAGTTATTAGTGCAATAATATCCTGCTTTACGAAGGTATTCAGTAAATGGTCTAATATATTCAGGAAACTCAGGAGAATAACTCGGGATACCTAAATTAGGCTCATTTGGTATGCCTGCTTCACTTTTATAAGCATTATAAGTTCTCATATTATGTGTACCAAGTGTCGTTGGATACATTCCTGTTATAATCGCACTCCTGGAGGGAGCACAAACAGCTGAAGGAGAATGCATGTTTTTAAAAACAACACCGTCTTCTGCAAGAGACTCAATAGCAGGAAGGTTCATTGGTGTTTTTCCATATTGAGGAAAAAATTCAGGAGATTGATCTTCAAAAACAAACCATACAATATTAGGTTTATCATCTACTTTTTTTTCATTACAATTAGATAGAAATATTGTAAAAAAAACTAAAAATGATTTTTTAAAATTTAATTTTATATTCATTTATTAACTGTAAAAAATTCAATCTATATAATATGATTAGATATTTTTTAAATTTAGTAAATATTATTTGAATCACTTTTATAATGAATGATAGAAAAAATATTTTATTAAAAATCCGACCGGAAATAAAAAAAAATAAATTATTTACAAATATTTCTGAGGAGGAAATATTTCAAAACAAAACCTTAAGACCAATTTTGAAATTTCAAAACAATCTATTGATTGAATTATTCCTCAATTATATAGAAAAAAATAAAAATTTATTTTTTGAAATTAGCACAGAGCTAAAAGATGAATTCATTGAAGATATAATTACTAAGGATCAAAAATTTAAAGCCCTGATTAAAGGATTAGTAATTGGTTATTTTACAATGGATGAATTTAAATTTTATTTATTAAAATCAAACTCTATTAATAAAAGGCTATATAGCCTTGTATCAATAAGATTGAAAGATCAAATTAAACTACTAAACTTTTAGCAATTTTTATTAAATGTATTTTTTCATTTGTACTTCTGTTAATTGGGAGTTTTGCAACACCAATAATTCGTCTAATTATTTCAACTCCAGCAAATTGCCTCATCAAGTTTATTTTAATTTTTGATGGATAATAATTTTTAATTCGACTTATTATATTTAAATCTCCAGTTTTAATAATTAAATGAGCACCCATTACCCCTAAATCAAATTCACGTAATCCTATGTAACTAAACTCAGGGTCTATTACAAAAATTTCATTTTTATCATTTTTCAGCCAACTTCCAGGATAATAATCACCATGCAATAAGCTATCCCCTTTCTCCAAATATTTATCAGACAATAATTTAAGAGCTTTAATATATTCTTTATCATTTACTAAATCTTCAAATACTTCTTTAAGGCCTTCCTCTAGAATGTTATCTTTTGAATATGGAATCATAAAAATATGTTCATGATTTAATTTTCTAAGTTCATAATTTAATGGATAGTCAATTTTTATTTTTGTAGAATGAATTCCTTCTAAAATTTCAACTATTTTAATTATTCCATCATCATTTTCAATTTCCTTAGAATTGTAAATACTTAACATGTCTTTTGAATTTTCCAAATCCTTTAATATTAATATCTTATTATTTTCGTCATAAAGTAAAACTTCAGGAAAATATTTTTTTATATATTCATCTTTTATTGCCTCAAAAAACATTTTCTCTACTTGAATTCTATTTAAGGGTGCATTGATAGATGGATATTTTTGAACAAATGGCCTTGATTGTTTTACTATAAAAGTTCGTAGAGATGAATATACTCTGATAACTAAATTCATGTTCCCTTCGCCTGGGATATCAATTTTGAGTATTTTCTCTTTTTTTTCAAGAAAATTCAAGTCCTTTAATAAATTTTCAATTATTATTAAGGGAGTAGATAATTCAATGTATTTCACTTTTAAAGAATCTTTCTATTTTTAGCCAAAAATTAGCTTTCATTTTTTCAACGTCAATATATGTGAAAATATTTATTAACCTATTAAGATTTTCACTAGGAGTAGTAAATTTATTTTTTAACGCTAAATCAGGATTAATTATTGCCTCAACAAGAGCTAAATCCCACATTATCCATTTATTCTTTAGAGTATCCTTTTTGTTCCACCACCTATCATAATTTTCCCATCTATCGATTAAATAACTTCCTAGATCCTTATTTACCTTAAATCTGTTAAAAACATTTACTTTATCAAATACCAAATACTGACTAGTTGTTGCAGACATAACATTAAAGTTAAGATCTTTTGTATTTAACAATAAGTCTAGGGCAAGTCTATCATTTCTTGTATTAAACTCATTTTTATCATAATTATTATTGATTTTATCATGCCAAAATCCAACATAATAAACTTCAATTTTATTAATTATAGAAGGATCATGAATTATTGCAGATGCAACATTTGTACAAGGCCCTAAAATAAGGATTTTCAGCCTTTTGTTTTCAGAAAATCTCCTGGCAGATTGAATAATTAAATCAGAGGCTTCTGATTTAAACGGATTTAGCGTGTCTTTTATAGGCACATTAGAACCTATAGCCAATTTTGTATTATTAATATTTAATAATTTAATTAGCTTTTGATTTATTTTATGACTTTCATTACTAGATTTATTCGATGCATGCGGAGAACTATGAAATTGAGAGGATGTAATTGCTAGGACATTGAGAGAAGGATCAATTAATGCTCTTGTTATAGCAAATAAATCGTCAAGTTCATTAGCAGTGTCAGCGTCAATAATAATGTTTTTTTTATTCTGACAAAGAGAAATACTAGTTGATAAAAAAAACAAATTAATAAGCAATAATAATTTTGCCATATAAATAAAAATATATAAAAATTTTAATTTTTTTGTTAATTATACTAGAACCGATTCACCATTTAAATCTGTTGTCAATAGATTACTCATATAATCAAAAAATGGAGAAATCTCTCTGAAAGATGACACTATTTTGTTATTAAAAGTTTTGTTCAATACTTCTTTATTAGTGTAATTTATTGAAAACAAATACATTTTTTTTCTTATCAAATCAATATTAGGGTCATCTTTAGAAAAACCCATTGGCGATGTAACTAACTCCTCCCCTTTCAAACTACCCCAAACTTTTTTAAACTTTTCAGTATTAATTATGTTTCTGAATTCAAAAGAATCAATTTGAAATTCCTTTCTAATTCTGAAAAGATCATCTTTATTTGGATTCCAAAATCCACAAGCAATAAAAGTTTTGTTTTCTTCAATATGAATATAATATCCACCTCTTAACTCAGGTTTTTTTCTATGAAATGATATACCAAAATTTTTTTTGTAAGGTGTCTTATCTTTTGAGAATCTGACGTCTCTATAAATTCTAAAAATTTTAACTTTATCAATTTCATCAAACTCATCCATTTCATTTTTTATTGAATTGGAAAAATTTTTTATTGATTCTCGTATAAGCTCATATCTATTCTTATTAGAACTAAACCATTGTCGATTATTATTGGTTTTTAATTCTTTCAAGAAACTAAAAGTATCTGGATTAAGTGAATTCATTTAATTAAATATTTATAAATATTATTCAATTTGTATCTTATCATTAAATAAAATTAAAAAAAGTAATTAAATCAATTCAACCTTTCTCCAATTCAATCCACTTATTAATTTTTTTCTCAAGTAATTGCAAAGGTATGCAGCCAGATTCTAAAATTTTTCTGTGAAAAACTTTTATATCGAATTTATTCCCTAATACTTTTTGAGCATTATCTCTTAATTCTTGTATTTTAAGTTGTCCTATTTTATAAGATAGAGCTTGTCCCGGATTTGCCATGTATCTCTCAATTTCCGAAGTAATAGATTCTATTGACTCGGCTTCATTATTTAATGAATATTCGATTGCTCTTTCCCTACTCCACCCTTTTGAATGAATACCAGTGTCAACAACAAGTCGAATTGCTCTATGAATCTCAGCGCTTAACATACCAAAATACTGATATGGATCTTTATATAGTCCAAGTTCTGATCCTAAGGATTCAGCATACAAAGCCCATCCCTCTCCGTAAGATGAATACCATAGATCTTTTCTAAAAGAAGCTAATAGCTCGTTTTCTTGTTGCAATGAAATTTGATAATGATGACCTGGTATTGCCTCATGCAAAAATAGATCTTCATCTGAATAGGTATTGTATTTTTTAACATTAGGTATCGGAACATAAAAAACCCCAGGTCTGGTTCCATCAAGTGACCCAGGATTGTACTGAGCTGCTGCTGAAGCCTCCCTAAATGCTTCAGTTCTTCTCACTTCAAATGGAGTCTTTGGTTGAAGCTCAAAAAGATTATTAACATATGGTAACATCCTTTCATGAATAGAGTTGAAATTGTCAATTACTTGCTCAGGTTTATCAAAGGGCATTAATTTTTTTAAAGTTCTAACGTGTTTGAAAAAGTCATTTAAACTACCTTCAAAACCTACACTATTTTTAACATTTAACATTTCAGATCTAATTCTTTTTACCTCATTTAAGCCTAATTGATGAATTTCATCTGGGCTTAAATTAGTTGTAGTATAATATTTAATAGCATAATCATAGTAATCCTTTCCTCCTTTTAATGAGTTATATCCACTTGTTTCTCTACCAGATTCAAAATATTCATTACTCATAAAATTATACAAATCATTATATGCAGGGATTATTTTATTTTTTATCATATGATAATAATCATTAATAAGTATTTTTCTATCATCTTCCTTTATTGTTTCAGGAAAATTAAATACTGGCTTATAAAATAAATGATTTTCAATATCTTGATTTGTCATTACTTTTAATTGGGGTAAAACCTTTTTTATTAATGATTTAGGAAGAACCCATCCTATTTTTATACCCTCGGTCATATTAATTTTTGCAGATTTTAGCCACTCTAAATATCCATCAATTCTAACTAACCAATTCCTATAATCCTCTAAATTTTTAAATGGTTGAGCTCCCATACCACTTGCTAATTGACCCATAGACAATTGGAAACCCCACATCTGATCTACAGGCATTAAATCTTTGGGAAATTGTAATCTTTTTAAATTCATCTCACATTCCCATAAAAGAACATTTTTATTTAGCAATTCATCCTCAGAAAGTATAGAGTTATCATATGAATTCATTTTATTTAAAAACTTACGATAAAACTTTTTTTCTTTCATAATAAAATCATCTGATAAGAAATTTGGCAAAGTATCATTATATCTTAGGTCTCCTTGGTAAGTTCCTGTTATTTTGTATAAATACAGACTTTCTTGAAAATAATTTTCTAATACTTGTTCAAATTTAATATCATTTACATTGTTTATATAAGTACATGACATAATTATAAAAAACATAATTAAAACTTTATTATAAATCATATATTTCTATTTTTTACGCTCTTCTAATTTATTTATAACATCATTAAATAAAAAACCTTTTGCTTGTAATAAAATCAAAAAATGGAAAAGTAAATCAGCACTTTCATTTATAAACAGTTTGTTTTTATCACCCTTAGCTTCAATTATTGTTTCTACTGCTTCCTCTCCTACTTTCTGAGCAATTCTATTTATCCCTTCTCTAAACAAGTTTGAAACATAACTATTTTTATTATCGGAGTTTAATTTTCTTTCATTAATAGTAGATTCAAGTTCTGAAAGAAACCCATAATTTATTTCATTTTTTTTATCCCAACATGTATCATTCCCTTTGTGGCATACTTCCCCTTCAGGCCTAACTCTGATAAGAAGCGTGTCATTATCACAGTCGATATCAATCGAAACTAGATTTAAAAAGTTTCCGCTTTCTTCACCCTTAACCCAAAGACGTTTCTTTTTTCGACTATAAAAAGTTACTTTCTTTGTTTTAATAGTTCTTTCATAAGATTCAGAATTCATATATCCAAGCATTAATACAACTTGTGTTTTATTATCTTGAATTATAGCAGGAACGAGTCCATTAGAATCAAAATTAATTTTCATTTTATAATCTTATTGGTATGTTATTTTTTTTTAAATCTTTTTTTAATTCAGGTATTTTAATTTTTCCAAAATGAAATACACTTGCTGCTAGAGCAGCATCAGCATTCCCAATTGTAAAAGTATCTAAAAAATCTTTATTACAGCCAGCACCTCCAGAAGCAATAATAGGAATGTTAACAACTTCTGAAAGTTTAGATAATGCAGTATTAGCAAAACCTTTTTTTGTTCCATCATTATCCATTGAAGTAAATAAAATTTCTCCAGCCCCTCTTGATTCAACTTCATTAGCCCAATCAAATAGATCAATATTAGTTTTTTCTTTACCACCAACTAAATGTACAATCCATTTATTATTAATTTTTTTTGCATCTATAGCAACTACTACACATTGATTTCCAAATGCATTAGACATTTCATTAATAAGATTTGGATTTTTAACTGCTGCAGAGTTGATCGATACCTTGTCTGCACCATTTTTAAGTAATACTTTTGCATCTTTTAGAGATGAAACCCCTCCTCCGACAGTAAAAGGAATATCTAGAGCTTCAGCAACCCTCAAAACAAGATCTGAAAGAGTTTTTCTTTTTTGCTCAGTGGCTGAAATATCCAAGAAAACTAATTCATCAGCACCTTCAGCAGTATACCTTTTTGCCAATTCGACAGGGTCACCTGCATCTATTAAATTAATGAAATTTACACCCTTAACAGTTCTTCCATTTTTAATATCCAAACAAGGTATTATTCTCTTTGCTATCATAAGCTAAAAATTAAAATTAGACAAATCTTTCAAATTAACTTTGTTTTCATAAATGGCTTTTCCTATAATTACACCTTCACATCCTAACATAGACAAAATTGGCAAATCACTTATTTTTGACACTCCACCTGAGGCAATTAATTTTATTACTTTATTTTTTTTAATGATTTTTTCATAAAGTTTAAATGAGGGTCCATTGAGCATTCCATCTTTATCGATATCAGTGCAAATAACATATTTTATTCCATATTTGAGATATTTATTTATGAAGGGTTCAACTTTATTTTCAGAAATTTTATCCCAAGCATTAATAGCAATGTTTTCATTTTTTACATCTGCTCCTAATATTATTTTATCTTGTCCATAATTATCAATCCAAGTTTTAAATAATTCAGGATTAGTAAGAGCAATACTACCACCCGTAATTTGATCAGCTCCTGATTCAAAAGCGATTTTTAAATCATTATTGGATTTCAATCCACCACCAAAATCAATTTTTAGATTTGTTTTTGATGAAAGATTTTCTAAAACCTTATAATTAATAATCTTTCTAGCCTTTGCACCATCAAGATCAACAAGGTGTAAATACTTAAACCCGCAATCCTCAAAGGTCTTAGCCATGTCTAGTGGATTTTCATTGTAAATTTTTTTTGTTGAATATTTACCCTTTGATAATCTAACACACTTGCCTTCAATTATATCTATAGCCGGAATAATTCTCATTTTATAATTTTAAAAAATTTTCAAGTAAAAGTAATCCGTCAGTACTGCTTTTTTCTGGATGAAATTGAACTCCGTAAAAATTATTTTTTTCGATTGCAACACTGTAGTTTAATGAATAAAAAGACTGTGCTGAGGTTTCATCAATTAATGGAACATAATAACTATGAACTAAATACATGTATGTATTTAGTTTAATTCCTTTAAATAAATTTCTAGATGAATGGCTAACTGTATTCCAGCCCATTTGTGGGACTTTCACAGAGTCTGGAAATTTTTCAACATTAATTTTAATAATTCCTAAACCTTTAGTGTTACCCTCTTTTGTTTTTAAACATAATAATTGCATTCCGAGACAAATTCCTAATAATGGTTGTTTTAAATTAGGTATAACTTTATCAAGTCCTTTATTTTTTAACTTTACCATAGCACTAGAAGCCTGACCCTGTCCTGGAAAAATTACCTTATCTGCAGATGAAATTTTTTCTGGATCATTAGATAAAATAGAATTTACCCCCAACTTATTTAAAGCAAATTGAAGGCTTTTAACATTACCTGCATCATAATCAATTATAATAATACTCATATAAAATTATAGTTTACCTTTAGTGGTTGGTAAAATCATTTTACTAACATCCCTTTTAATTGCAAATTTGAGTGCCTTTGCAAAGGCTTTGAAAATAGCCTCAATTTTATGATGTTCATTTTCACCTTCAGCTTTAATATTGATATTAGCCCTAGATGAATCAGCAAAAGACTTAAAGAAATGACTAAACATTTCAGTGGGCATTTTACCTATCATTTCTCTATTAAAATCTGCTTCCCATACTAACCAGCTTCTTCCTCCAAAATCCAAAGAGACTTGAGCTAAAGAATCGTCCATCGGTAATGAAAAACCGTATCTTTCAATTCCAATTTTATTTCCTAATGCTTTCTTGAAAGCTTTTCCTAACGCAATCGCAGTATCTTCGATAGTATGATGCTCATCAATATCTAAATCACCTTCAATATTAATATTCAAATCAATTCCACCGTGTTTTGCTAATTGATCTAGCATATGATCAAAAAAAGGTATGCCAGTATTAATAATACTTTCTCCTACACCATCTAGATTTATTTCTATACTAATATTGGTTTCATTGGTTTTCCGATTGTAAACTGATGAACGGGATTTCATAAGTAGATACTTATAAATCTCATTCCACATTTTAGTTTTAAGGACAATAGTCTGATTTAAATCATTATCCTTAACTTCATTTATACCAAGATTTTCATCATTACAAATAAAAATACCTTTACAGTTTAAATTTTTAGCAAACTCCATATCAGTTAATCTATCTCCAATAACAAAAGAGTTTTTTAAATCATACTTATCGTTATTAATATATTTTTCGACTAAACCAGTAGCAGGTTTTCTTGTCAATGAGTTGTCTTTTGAAAAAGTTTTGTCAATAAGTATTTCCCGGAATTTGATACCTTCTCCCTCTAAAACAGTTAAAATGAAATTTTGAAATGGCCAAAAATTCTTTTCAGGAAAAGCTTTTGTTCCCAAACCATCCTGATTTGTTATTAATACTAATTCAAAATCTAAATCACTATAAATGCTTGATAATGATTTAATAACATCTGGATAAAAAGTCAATTTTTTAAAATCATCTAATTGATAATCATCTGGCTCTTTGACTATCGTTCCATCTCGGTCTATAAAAAGTATTTTTTTCATACATCAATTTCTTTACAGATATTTATAAATTTAGTATTTTCTTTAGGGGTTCCAATTGTAACTCTTAAAGTATTCTCACATCCTATAAGGTGGGATCTATTTCTAAGTACCACCCCCTTAGATAAAAATTGATCATATCTTTTCTCAGCATTATCAACCATTATAAGTAAAAAGTTTGCATCACTTGGAAATATTTTTTTTATGAATTTAAATTTCATTAATTGTTTTTCAATCTTTTTTCTTTCTTCCAATATTTCATTTATTCCGTTATTTATTTTTTCAGGTGACTCTAAAAGTTTTAGAGCTCTATCTTGAGTTAAAGAGTTAACATTATAGGGTGGCTTAATTTTATTAAAATAATCTATAAAAATCGAATTTGCAAAGCACATACCCAAACGTATTCCTGCCATTCCATATGCTTTAGAAAAAGTTTGACAAATAATTAGATTAGGATATTTTTTGATTAAACCAATAAGACTTTCACTTTCAGAAAAATCAATATAGGCCTCATCTAAAACTACAATCCCAAAAAAATTATCCAAAATAGAAATTATTTGGTCAGTTGGTAAGGCATTGCCTGTAGGATTATTTGGGCTACAAATAAATATAATTTTAGTTTTATTAGATATATTATTAAAAATCAAATCTAAATTCAATTCAAATTCATCATTTAGTCTAACCTTCCTTATAATTGATTGATTAATATTAGAAAGAACCTCATACATACCATAAGTTGGAGGTAATAATATAACTTCATCTTTATTTGGCTCACAAAAAGTTCTAATAATTATGTCCAATATTTCATCACTGCCATTGCCTAACAAAATTTGGTCTGAATTAATTAGCTTTAAAGTAGCAATCGACTTTTTCAGTTTTACCTGAAATGGATCAGGGTATCTATTAACATCATTTTTATATGGATTTTCGTTAGCATCCATAAATATTTTGTCTTCATCCAAGTTATAAAATTCATTCCTAGCTGAACTGTATGATTTTATTGACTTGATAATTGGTCTGACTAATTTTTCTAAACTAACATTGTCCATAACTATAATGATTTTAGCCTAATTGAAATAGCATTTCTATGTGCTTCTAGTCCTTCAGCTGAAGCCATTTTTTCAACCATTGGACCTAATTTTGATAAACCTTTTGGTGTAATTTTTTGAAAAGTAACAGCCTTTAAATAGCTGTCTAGATTGACTCCACTGTACTGTCTTGAATATCCATTAGTTGGAAGAGTGTGATTAGTGCCAGAAGCATAATCACCTGCACTTTCAGGAGTAAAATTTCCAATAAATACTGATCCTGCATTAATTATTTTATCAATAAATTCATTTATATTTTCTAGACATACTATTAAGTGTTCTGGTCCATATAAATTGGTAAAATCTATAAGATCACTGTAATCTTCAAAATATATAACCTTAGAGTTATTTAAAGCCTTATTGACTATATCCTTTCTTTCTAATAAGTTTAATTGAAGTTTTAACTTATTAATAGTCATATCTGCAATTTTAATGTCATTAGTAATTAAATAAACTTGACTATCAGGTCCGTGTTCTGCTTGTGATAATAAGTCAGACGCAATAAAATCAGGGTTAGCAGATTTATCTGCTACAACCATTAACTCACTTGGCCCTGCAGGCAAATCAATTGCTACTTTATGTTGAGCGGCTAATTGTTTAGCAACAGTAACATATTGATTACCGGGTCCAAATATCTTATCTACTTTTGGTATTGATTTTGTTCCAAATGTCATTGCAGCAATTGCTTGTATTCCACCAATTTTATAAATTTCATCAACACCACACAAATCTGCAGTGTAAAGTATAACGTCTGAAAGATTACCGTTAGCATCTGGTGGAGAACACATAATAACCTGACCACATTTAGCAATTTTAGCAGGAATTGAGAGCATTAAAATAGACGAAAATAATGGTGCTGATCCACCTGGTATATAAAGTCCTACTCTTTCAATTGGAATTTTCTTTTGCCAACATAGGACTCC
>CESO01134132.1_pt1 | contig 12951 bp, 7 predicted proteins | sample 356341 | NCBI WGS metagenome assembly CESO01 (sample SAMEA2621812, study PRJEB7988) | marine metagenome | biome: marine biome (ENVO:00000447); feature: deep chlorophyll maximum layer (ENVO:xxxxxxxx); material: "saline water (ENVO:00002010), including plankton (ENVO:xxxxxxxx)" | depth 35 m
AGTTCCGTCACCAGCAATACCAGCAGCGTTAAAGAATGTTACGTTATTTGAAAGTGCAGTTCCGCCAACAAAGTCATTCCACATTACGTCTTGTGTAGAAATACTTGCAATAGCATCTGAAATTGTAATTTCATAATAGTCAAATCTTACATTTAGACCATCTAATGCACTAACTAACATACCCATATCTTGTTCAACGCTCATTGTGAATCCTTCAGAAGATTCAGCGCCAAGATTTGGATTTGCTTTGATTAATGTTGATACTTGCTTAGAAGCACAGTCTGCAGAAGATGTTCCTGCAGCAGCACAAGCTTTATAGTCATAAACAGTGTTAGCACTAAATGTAGTAGCACCATATAAGTTGTCCATTGTTGGAGCTCTGAAACCTTCACCAGTGTTCAATTTAACAATTGTACCTGGTACTGGAATCCATAGAGCACCTAACTTAAATGAGTCACTTTCACCAACATCTGAATAATCATCAGATCTGAATGATGCTGTAACTTCTAGGTTATCCATTATAGGAAGTAAGACCTCACCAAATACTGAGTCAACTTCTCTGAAACCAGAACCTGAGTTACCAGCTGAACCACCAACTAAACCATTTTCTGAATGCTTGTCGTATTCAGCAGAATATTCGTTAGTGAAATTTTCAATACCAAATAATGCTGAAACAGATCCACCAGGTAGGTCCATGATGTTGTCTATTTGAACAACTACATCATTTTTCTCATAGTGGTTAGTGTACTCAACTAGAGTTGTAGCACTCATAGCAGCAGCACCCGCAGCAGAACCAAAAGGCTCACCATTTAGATTGTTAGAATCTAAACCTGCATAACTTAGGTAATATCTACCAATATCAACACCGTAGAATTTGTTAATTTGTGTACCATATACAACTTCAACATCGTCGTTTACTTGATATGTTACTTCAAAAACAGCATCCATACCTGTATCAACTTGGTGCATACCACGGTTACCAATTTCAGTCCATCTCCAATAACCAGTTACAGGAACGTCATAAGGGTTATTTGCGTCACCAACTGCGATACTTGGATATCTAGCAGCAGGAGGAGCATATCTACCTGTTGATTCGTTTCTTAAGTAATTGATTCTTGAGTATAGATTAATTTGATCATTAACCTGGTAATCAATGTTTGTTGTAATGCTGTCTCTAAATGTAGCAGCATCTTGTACCATGATGTCAGCCCATGCAAATCCGCAGATTCCCACTGGAGCTCCACCATTTGAAGGCGTTGAAGTTGCTCCCTGACCAAAAGCAGCTCCACCAAAGTTTGGTCCCCACCATCCATCAACTGGATTGCTTTGTGAACCTGGACATGTTGGTGTAGCCATGATGTCACCAGTAACTGGATCAGCTAGGTTTCTTGAATACCAGCTTAAACCATAAGTTTCGTTGTATAAATCAACAACTCCGTCACCGTTCTTATCATTAATGCTAGCTTTTGTGTACCATCTATCTTTTAGATAAATTTCATCTCTTTCATCATGCTCAACCATAACAGTTACATAACCTTTATCGTTAGTAGCACCGTAAATGAAAGAAATTGAGTTTTCTTCACCATCATCACGATCTCTGTCACCACGTCTGAAATTAAATTCCATTCCGTCGAAACCTTTTTTAGTTATAACGTTTACAACACCAGCAATAGCATCAGACCCATAAACAGATGAAGCACCATCAGCTAGAATCTCAATTCGATCAACTGCAACAGTTGGTATCATATTGATATTAACAGCTCCAGATCCACCAAGGTGTGGTGAACCAGGCATTCTTCTTCCATCCATGAGAACTAATGTTCTAGCAGATCCTAAACCCCTAACACTGATTGTTGCGTTACTCATAGCGCTACTACCAGCAGTTGGTCCAGTTGATCCAAAAGAGTTATAAATTGAGTTTCTTAAAACGTCAGCAGTCATAAGACCAGAAGATGCTTCAATGTCCTCACTGGTGATTGTTGTAACTTGTGCGGCAGTATTCAAAGAATCTCTTTTGATCCTTGAGCCGGTTATAACAACCTCTTCTACATTATCTGCAGATTCGTCTTGAGCAACTAGATCAGCATTAAATAAGCCGAAAGTAAGCGCAAGAACTGCAAATAAATAATTCTCTTTATTAAACATACAATTCCCCTGTAGTTCGATTAATATTTATGTAAGCACGAAATTAGGCGTGCTAAACACGTTATGAAATCTATTGTTTCAGAGTTTTTATAAGAAATCTACATTTTTTTCATTTATTTATAACTAAATATAAGTGTCATTTATATTCTATAAATTGCTTCAAAATATATTAATTAATTTTAGAGATTTAATTAGTTTTCTCTTACAATATAAAAAATTTAAACAATTACTGAAATAATGTTACTTAAAAATAAAAAAATACTCATATCTGGTCTTGCAAATAAGTACTCAATAGCTGCAGGAATTGCTTCTTCGATGCATCGTGAGGGTGCAGAATTAGCCTTTACGTATCAAAATGAAAGGCTTTTAAAGAATTTGAAACCAATAGCTGAGGAAATGAACTCTAAAATTCTTATAGAGTGTGATGTTTCAAGTGATACATCTATTGATTCTTCATTTAAAGAATTAAGTAAACACTGGTCTAAATTTGATGGTTTTGTTCATTCAATAGGTTTTGCACCAGCAGAGCAGCTTGAAGGTAATTTTGTTGATGCAACTACCAGAGAAGGTTTTCAAATAGCTCATGATATTAGTTCATATAGTTTTACAGCTATGGCTAAGTCTGCAAAACCGATGTTAAATAAAGGCTCTGCCCTTTTGACCCTTACATATTTAGGATCTAATAAAACCGTACCAAATTACAATGTTATGGGGCTTGCTAAGGCGAGTTTAGAGGCAAATACAAGGTTTTTAGCAGCATCGATGGGCAAAGATAATATTAGAGTGAATGCAATATCTGCTGGACCAATTAAGACATTAGCTGCATCAGGAGTAAAAAACTTCAGGAAAATGCTGAGTGAGCATTCTAAAGTGGCTCCATTAGGAAGAACTGTGACAACTGATGAGGTTGGTAATGTAGCTGCATTTTTATGCTCTGATTACGCAAGTGGAGTAACAGGTGAAATCACATATGTTGATGCTGGTTTTAATATTGCAGCAATGCCAATGGATGCATACGAGTAATGATAAAAAGCACTTACGAGAAATATGTGCTACCCAAGTTACTAGATACCTGCTGTTCAACTAAACCTATTAACTATCAAAGAGAAAAAATAGTTCCTAGTGCTAGTGGAACTGTATTAGAGATTGGTATTGGTTCTGGATTGAATATTCCTTTTTATAATTTTTCTAATATAGATAAAGTCTATGGACTTGATCCATCTGTTCAATTGTGCAAGAAGGCTATAAAAAAAGCTAAAGAAATGAATATAAATATTGATTTTTTATTTGATGGAGCTGAGGAGATTAAATTGAAATCAAATTCAATAGATACAGTAGTAATAACATACACGTTATGTTCTATACCAGAGCCCAAAGATGCTCTTAAAGAAATAAAAAGAGTAATGAAGTCTGATGCCAATATATTATTTTGCGAACATGGCATAGCCCCAGATAATAAAGTATCTAAATGGCAAAATAGGATAAATCCTATTTGGGGTAAATTATTTGGGGGCTGCAACATAAATAGAGATATCCCATCAATAATTTCTAGTTCAGGGTTTAAAGTTCATAATCTTGAACAAATGTATCTTCCTAGTACACCAAAAATAGTAGGCTATAACTATTGGGGATCGGCATCCATTTAAATCTATGAAAAATATACCAGTTGTCATTGGTGTGGGTACGGTTCAGCAAAAGGGTAGTTTTGACGAACTAGACGAAGCATTAGTGCTAATGGATCTTGCTTTTAAGAAATCTTTAGAAGATTCGACTAATCCTGATATTAAAAATTTCATAGATGAGATTCAAATTCCTAAAGGGTTTTGGCGCTACAGAGACCCAGGCAGATGGGTTGCAGAAAAAAATGATATTCCTGATGTAATAACAAGCATAACTAAAGTTGGAGTGCTTCAACAAAAATTAATTAATTCAACTTGTAATAAAATAGTCAATGGTGAAATAAGGGCGGGTTTGATTCTTGGGGGCGAGGCGAGATATAAAATGCTTAGAGCTCATCTTGAAAATAAAACTTTTAGTGAAACCAAGCTCAGTATTAATCCGGACAACTATATTAAGGCAACTGATGATCTTCAACTTGAGATTGAAGAAAATGAACTAGGTCAAATGGCGGTCGGCTATTACGCTCTTATAGAGAGCGCCCTTCGCGCTTCTTCAACTAATGACTTTGTTCAATATCATAAACAAATTGCTAAGCTTTATTCTGAATTTTCAAAGATAGGATCTAATAATGTTGATGGTTGGATTGAAAAGCCTATTACATCTGATGAAATTCTAAGACAAAGTAAAAGAAACCCTCTTCAAGCATTTCCTTATAATAAATATCACTGTACAAGTTGGAATGTAAATCAATCATGTTCAATGATTATTTGTTCAGAAAGCTTAGCAGACAATTTAAAAATACCTAAAGATAAAAGAGTGTACCCACTTGCTTCGTCAGAGAACAATCACATGATTGCTCCCATACAAAGACCAAACTTAATCGAACCTTACGGAATGAAACAAGCAGCTAAATTTATTTTAGATATTTGCAAATTAAATAAAATTACACCAAATTTATATGATCTCTATAGCTGTTTTCCAGTAGCAGTTCATATGTTTTCAAAGTCACTTAATATAGATATATCTAAAAATGCCACAATTACCGGAGGCATGCCATTTGCAGGTGGTCCATTGAATAGTTATGTTATTCACTCAACCATAAAAATGATTTCTAAAATTAGAGATGATAATTCAAAAGTTGGGATAGTAACCGGGGTATCGGGAATGATGACCAAACAATCTTATGCATTATGGTCTAAGAATCCTGAGATTGAATTTGCATTTAAAGACTTTACAGTTGAAGCTAAAAATAAAGAAATTCCAATAGGCATTTCTAAAATAGATAGTGGTCAAGGAACTATAATTGGATGTACAACAATAATAATTGATAATAAATACAAAGCTGTAATATATTTAAATTGCCAGGATGGTAAAAGAAAATTGATTACTTCATCCGATGAATCTATTATTAAATCAATGGAGAGTGAAGAATGGGTAAAAAGAAAGGTTTATTTCAAAAACAATCAATTAGTTTATTAGTCTTAACTTTATTAACTAACACTATTTATAGTGATGATATTTTAAATAGTATTAATAAACATAAAACAAAGTTTGAAAATGTAGCGCTTCAAATATGGGATTATGCAGAACTTGGTTACCAAGAAAAAAATAGCTCAGCATTATTAGCGAAATCTCTTGAGGATGAAGGTTTTATCATCAAAAAAGACCTAGCGGGAATACCATCAGCATTCATAGCGGAATATAATAACGGGGGTCCTGTTATAGGAATTCTTGGAGAATTTGATGCCCTTCCTGGATTAGCTCAAACAACTTCTCCATTTAAAGAGGTTGCTAATAATTCCAATGGTGCAGGACATGCATGTGGACATCATTTATTTGGTGCTGCATCAGCATGGGCTGCTGTAACAATCAAAGAGTGGCTTGTTAAGAATAACATTCAAGGAACAATTAGATTTTATGGAACTCCTGCTGAAGAAGGTGGTTCGGGTAAAGTCTATATGGTAAGAGAAGGTTTATTTGAAGATGTGGATATTGTTCTTCATTGGCACCCAGATGACAGTAACAGCGCAAACTCAAGAACATCTAATTCGAATAAATCAGCCAAATTTACTTTTAGGGGTATTTCAGCTCATGCCGCTGGTTCACCAGAACAAGGCAGATCAGCGCTTGATGGAGTTGAGGCAATGAATCATATGGTGAATATGATGCGAGAACATATACCCCAAGAGTCAAGAATACATTATGTTATTACAAAAGGTGGATTAGCTCCCAATGTTGTGCCTGATCTTGCCGAAGTCTATTACTATGTAAGACATCCAAAAATGTCTGTTGTTGAGGATTTGTTTTTAAGAGTAGTTAATACTGCCAATGGAGCTGCACTAGGTACAGATACTAAAATGACTTATGAAGTGATGCATGGAAATTTTTCGTTATTACCCAATGATACTCTTCAAAAAATTGTTCATAAGAATTTAGAATCTATCGGAGGTATCAAATATAACGATGAAGAAAATGAATATGCTTCAATTATGTATGAAACTTTTTTTGAACCTGATAATCAAATAGGATCGCAAGAAACTGTAAGAGCTTTTAAAACTTCTCACGGATACGGATCAACAGACGTTGGTGATGTTAGTTGGAATGTTCCAACAGCTGGATTTAGAGCAGCTACATGGGTTCCAGGAACCGCATCACACTCCTGGCAAGCAGTTGCTTCAGGAGGAACCTCGATAGGACTTAAAGGTACTGAGCTAGCTGCAAAAACATTAGCAAAGAGTGCTATAGAGATATATTCAAATCCATCTATCATTGAAGATGCTAAAGCTGAACTCAATGAACGTGTTGGAAATAATTTTGTATACAAGCCACTATTAGGAGATAGAAAGCCTCCATTAGAATACAGAAAAGTTAATTAGCTTGAATTGAAACAGAAGCATTTGGCCTTCTAAGATCAGCAAAGCCATAGTTAGTTCCATCTATAATATGGATACTTTGAGTACTTCCCATTGTGTGCTCTGATGTCATTTTATGACCAATTGTTTTATTGATAATTCTAACAACATCAGAATTTAATGTTCTCTCATATAAAATACCTGTTGTAGGCCAGTCTTTATGAACTCTTGGCAGCATGGTTGCTTGACCTATATCTAAATCAAAATCAACTACGCCTGTAATAACTCTTAATATTGCTGCCGGTATTAGAGACCCGCCTGGCGAACCTGTAATCAACATAAGATCACCCTCCTGATTGAAGACCATAGTTGGTGCCATCGTACTCATTGGACTTTTTCCAGCCTCAAATCTATTGCCCGTGCTCGCTGAACGACCTCGTATATTTTTATCTCCATACCTATATGCAAAATTATTCATTTGATTGTTCATTAAAATACCAGTATTTGGAATTGTTACTCCTGATCCAAATGAATAACCAAGTGTGTATGTATTCGAGACAGCGTTACCATCCTTGTCAATAATGGAAAAATGCGTTGTATCACGACTTTCTTTGATAAGTTCTAAAGGTTTAACTGCAGTAGATTTACTAGCTTTTTTGATATCAATGCTTTTTGCAAGTTCAATGGCTCTTTCTTTGGATAATAATTGTTTGACAGGGACATCAAAATAATCGGGATCTCCAACAAAATGAGATCTATTGTTATGCCCCCTTCTTAGAGCTTCAGAAGTTAAGTGATATGTAATAGCAGAATCACTGTTATATTTTTCTAGATCATAAAAACTCAATACATTTAAAGCTGTCAAAAGAGTTATGCCTCCTCCTGATGGAGGCCCAGCAGTAAAAACTAAATTTCCTCTGTAAGAGGCAACAATTGGTTCGCTGATTTTTGCTTCATAATTTTTAAAATCTTCCAATGTAAACAACCCACCATTAGTATTCATTGCCTCAACCATCTCTTTAGCAATATCACCCTCATAAAAGGCTTTTTTTCCATTGGTTGCTATCAGCTGAAATGTCTTCTCTAAATCAGGTCTTTTAAATAGTGAATTTTCTTTAATGGCAGCTCCATTTTTAAAATAAATTCTTAATGACTCAGGATCTTTTTTTAATTGATGTGTATCATCAATTGCTTTTTCAAGATCATAAGATACTCTTATGCCATTTCTTGCTTGCCTTATCGCAGGAGCCAAAACTTCTTCTAGTGGCAATTTACCAAAATTCTCATGCGCCTCTAATAAACCAGCCACAGTTCCAGGAATTGCAGGAGCTTTATATCCATATCTTGTTGTATCAAACATATCATTTGTAAAATTTTTTGGTTTAATAGTTTTACCATTTAAATCAAAGATATTATCAATTGTTGAATTTAATGGAGATTTGCTTCTGTAATCAATATAGAAAATTTCATCTTTTTCTTTTAAATAAACAAGCATAAATCCACCACCGCCAAGATTTCCAGCTCTGGGTAGAGTAATGGCTAGAGAAAAGCCAACTGCTACGGCAGCATCAACCGCATTTCCCCCTTTGTTTAAGATTTCAATTCCTATGTCTGAAGAAAGATTGTTTTGAGATACGACCATACCTGATTTTCCGACTACAGGATGGTATGGCGATACATAATCTATATAACTTTGTTGAGCAAATGAATTAAAAGAAAGAAAAATTAATATGGTAAGTAACTTCATTTAAAAAACCATTGGAGCTAAATAATAAGAAAAGAGAGTAACTACTAATATACCAACTAGATTAAGGAAAAAACCCGCTTTCATCATTGTAGCAATAGTAAATTTTCCAGAACCATAAACAATTGCGTTGGGAGGTGTTGCAACTGGAAGCATAAATGCGCAACTGGCTGCTAGACAAACAGGAATTAAAAGAGATACAGGGATTACACCAATTGCTAAAGCTAGAGCACTAATAACAGGAAGAAATGTGCTTGTTGTTGCAACATTGCTTGTCATTTCAGTTAGAAAAATTATCATAGTTGCTATTGCTAAAACCAAAATTAATGGATGGACAAATTTTAAAATAGTTAATCCTTGTCCTATCCATATACCCAAACCTGTTCCATCAACTTGTGAAGCTAATGAAAGGCCACCACCAAAAAGTATAAGAAGACCCCATGGTAGTTTGGTTGTTTTATCCCATTGCATTAAATCCGTATTTTTATTTATTGATGAAGGAATTACGAATAACAATATAGCAACTATAATTGCAACTCCAGCATCCTCTATACCAATCCCAAAATTATCTCTTATCACCCTACTCGTCATCCAAGCTAAAACTGCAAAGCCAAAAATTATAGAAATCTTAATTTCATCTTTATTTAAAGGTCCAAGATCCGCAAGCATTTGATTTAGTTTAGATTTTGTTTCTGATGTTGCTACAAAATTTGTTGGAAAAACATATTTGGTAAGGATTATCCATGCAGATATCAACATTACGAATGCTATAGGTATACCTAACTTCATCCAGCTAAGAAAATCGATTTCAATTCCATGTTGATCACTCATAAATGTTACAAAAAATAAATTTGGTGCTGTTCCTATAATTGTTGACATACCGCCAATAGTTGCTGCATAGGCAATACCTATCATTAATGCTGTATCAAAATATTTTTTTTGTTGATCAGTAATATTTGGAATAGTTGAAGCAATAACGGAACAGACAGCGAGGCCAATAGGCAACAACATTAACGTTGTAGAAGTATTCATAACAAACATACTTACCAGTGCTGCTACTAGCATAAAGCCACCTATTAATTTTGCTCCACTTGATCCTATAGAAATTATCATTCGAAGAGCCATCCTTTTATGCAATCCTGAGTTTTCTATTCCTAATGCCAAAATAAAACCTCCAAGAAATAAATAGATATTTTTATTAGCGTATGGATTAGCTGCTGATTGGAAATTAACTACATTTAATAATGGAAATAGAGCTAATGGAAGTAAGGAAGTTACTGCAACAGGCAATGCTTCTGTTGCCCACCATATCGCCATCAGAATTAGAACTGCAAATACAAACCATGCTGCTTGACTATTTATTTCCTTAGTTCCTTTATTAGTTTCAAAGGTTGTTCCATCTAAAGCGCTTAAGCTAGCTGGTATAAAATCATTAATTCCACAAATAACTATTATCACAAAAGCTATTAAGCCTATAAAGAAACCTTTATTTTTGTATGCTGGCATATCTTATACTAATATTTTTTCATAAAAAAAGGGAGTAATTAACTCCCTTTATTATTTTTAGTTTGATTAAAACTTAACCTTTATATCAAGATAAAAGTTTCTACCATAGTCTTGATGAGCATCTGCAAAGAAACCATAGAATCTGTCAGCTAATGGAGCTCTTTCATCTTCTAAGTTTTTAACAGCAAATTTAACTCTAGCTTTGTTATCGCCAACATTAAACCAGTAATAAACTGATGCGTTAATAGTGGTCATGCTTGGTATAACATATCTTGTTCCATCAGATCTAGTCTCACTACTTTGATAGAAGTCGCCTTTTCTGAGTCCAGATAATTGAACTCCTAGGTCGCCAGCTCTATAGTTAAACTTAAGACTGGTTTTTTCAACATAATTTCCATCTAAACCTGCAAGATTACCAAAACCTGCAAAAGTTATATCAAATGGAATAACTCCTGATGCTTGAGCATCAACTAAAGCTTGATATGCATTAGTAGGTTGTTGAGTAAACTCAGTTGTTTCAGAATGATTCAGTGTAATATTAAAATCACCAACATCTGTAGTTAAATCATAATAGATACCAATATCCTGACCAGCAATACTTCTAGTTGCTGCATTAGTGTATTCGTCATATATACTCAAAGCTTCTCCAGCAGGGCAAATGCCAGCAGCTGTAAATTTAGCAATCTCTGCTGCAGAATAGCCTGGATTAGCATCCCTTAAGATTGCAGGATTACTATAATCACTACAATTCTCTGGGCCATAATTAATTCTAGCAACAAGATCTGCAACCATTGAGTTAGTTCTTCCAAATAAAACGATAGTATTATCTTTTTCTATTCTCCAATCATCCCATGTGATTGTTAAGCCCTCAATATTACTAGGAGTCCATACAATACCCCATGAAGTATTATCAGATTCTTCAGGTAATAAATCTGGGTTACCTATTCTGAAACTTTGAATTTGATATCTATCATCAAGTGGATCATTAGCTCCAACAAATTCACCAACGGCATCATCAACATTACCACTTCTTGTTACATAAAGTTGATTAGCTTGTATAAGGTTTGGAACTCTAAATGAAGTTGATTTTGATCCTCTTAGTAAAACATCATCAGTTAGCTCCCAGCCCAAAGCTGCCTTCCATACAGTAGATGATTTAGTATCATCAGGATCTTCGTGTCTCATAGCAACTTGCGCTTCCATGTTGCTTGAAATCGGTAATATCATTTCAGCAAAAACAGAATTTGTAGATCTTTTTGCTGAAGTATCAACTGTTGGACTTGATCCAAGAACATCTCCAACAAATGGAAAACCTAATCCAGTTTCTGTTGAGGTAAACTGAATTGCTCCATCCAATCTAGGATCTCTGTCATCTGTATATGATTCAGAGCGATATTCAAAACCAACTAACATTCCAACAGGACCTGCTGGTAGATTAAATACTTCTGGATTAGTCATCTTAAAATCGAATGAATTTAATTCACTAGTATCATTTCTTGAAACATCAACAATTGCTTGAGATAAGGCAGTCTTAACATCTGCAGAAAATATATTAATTGCATTTGGTGTTGAATCATTTAAACCAGCTTGTAATAAAGAATTTGATAATCTATTTTCAGTTAAATCTTCTGATGTAGCTTTAGAATGTAAAACAGCAGTTTCCCAATCCCAGCCAGAATCAGTAGTTCCTCTAAAACCAAATAGATATCTGTATGTTTCTTTTTCAACATTTATAATTCTTGGTCCAATATCTGGTCTCCAGTTATCAATTCTTACTTGCTTGTTAGATGAAGAGTTATCAGCTGTCATACCAATTTGATTCATCCAGTAGTTATTAGGGCCAACACTTAAAAGTGCTGTACTAAAGTCACCTGCTGGTTCCTTGTGTCTCATATAGTCTGAGTTATATGAACCGATTTCTGCAAAGAACTCTGAACCGCCATCTAATTCATGATTTACAAAGACAAATAGATTACTTCTTTCTAATTCACCTCTGTAATCTCTGAATTGACCAGGATTAATATAATATTCTCCATTAGCCATTGAAGTTGTATCAACTGCTAAACAAGTACCATAACCAGTATCTTTAGAATCAGACCTTGCACATCTTGGATCTCCAATTGGGATAATTTGAATTTCACCAGAGCTATCTGAATAATCAGTTCTTCCCCGCATATCTAACTGAGCCCATTTACCAGAATATAAATTTCTAAAAGAAGTATCTCCTGCCCATAAAGAATCTGCAGGAATCCATTTTCTATGATCTGAATCACCCCATCTTGGGTCCTCAGCAGCAGCAATACCATCTCTGTCATAAAAGTCATACATAACAGATATATTGGTCTTACCACCATTCATATCTTTACCCCATTTTAGGGTTAGTCTGTCATCTACTGCACTAAAATTGTCATACCCTTGATTTCTTAAGGCTATTTCAAATCCATCAAAATCACTTTGTAGAACATTGTTAACAACCCCAGCAACTGCGTCTGCACCATAAATAGCCGAAGCACCATCTTTTAGAACTTCAACACGATCTAAGCCACTTGTTGGAATTAAATTTGAGTTAACGCTCATTGTTGGAACATAGTCTCCGCCCAGAAGCTCAGTCTGATAACCTGCGTTATTAACAAGTCTTCTTCCATTAAGAAGAATTAGAGTATTACCAACACCCATATTTCTTATGTTGTATGCGCCAACGTCGCCCCTTGCTGAGTTAACACCACCAGAGTCAGATTCTGCTTCTGAAAAATAGTTAAGGCCTTGTTCAGTCATGTTCTCTAACAACTCTGTACCATCTTCAACACCCAAAAGATCAATATCTTCAGATGAAATTACAGTAACAGGAAGAGCGCCAGTAATAGATGCACCTTTAATTTGTGAACCTACAACAACAACCTCTTCGACATCTTCTTCAGAGCTATCTTGAGCAACAACCACAAAAGGAAGTACTAACATCAAAGATAGTAAATAATTTTTAATTTTCATATGTATCCCCCATGATGAAATTTGTAAATATCGGGGTATTATAGGCATTAGCAAGAGAATATGTCCAATTTTGTATCAAAAAATATATGATTTTTT
>CESO01030793.1_pt1 | contig 12924 bp, 9 predicted proteins | sample 356341 | NCBI WGS metagenome assembly CESO01 (sample SAMEA2621812, study PRJEB7988) | marine metagenome | biome: marine biome (ENVO:00000447); feature: deep chlorophyll maximum layer (ENVO:xxxxxxxx); material: "saline water (ENVO:00002010), including plankton (ENVO:xxxxxxxx)" | depth 35 m
CTTTGATCTGATTTTTTAATGCATTAAAAATCTCCCATCTTTTTTCATGATTCATTTGGGACTATTTTTTTTGGTTGTGTATGCGTTACACCGAAACAAATACTCTAAATAATGATAATTAAGTTCAAAAAGTAACCAATTGCCTCACATTACGAATAAAATGATTAAGGTTGAAAAATTAACAATTTAGGCTTATGATAATATCATGAGGTTATTTGTATCGACATTAATGATTTTTGCGATATTCACGCTATCTTTAGTGTGCAGCATGTCATTTTGTCCAATGCAAGCTCATGCTACAGAGGCTTCTAAACTAGAAAAGCCTGACTTGCCTCCTTGCCATGAGTCAAATGAGCAATCAACCGATTGCTTTATGTCGAATATGGATTGTCTTGGGATTGATCTTGCTCAAATAGGCAATAACTACTATTTGGTCCAAGATTCCTCTTCTGTTGATTTTGTCTGGGCGAATCTTACAAATGCTTACAATGATTTTCTTTACAGGCCAAATATCATTCGCGGCCCACCTTTTGAGTACAGGGTTTCCCACCTCAATAATAACGATCTTTATCTGACAACGCAGCGCCTGCGCATCTAAACACGCTCTTTTCTTAACGGTTTTTTACGCCTTAAAAAGAAAGGAGCTTATGCTATGCGTATTTTATTTTTTACCTTATTTTTGTTTACTTTTGCGCCATTTGTGATGGCCGCAGAAAACGGGGTTGCAACTTCGTCTCAAACCGAAGTCCATACCCATTATTGCCCTATGCATCCTGAAGAAACAGGGATGGAAGGCGATAACTGCCCTATCTGTGGCATGCATCTTGTCCCCATGGAAGATAAGGCCATGGATATGGGGGCCGAGCAAACGCATGAAAATCATAATCATGAAATGCATTCCCCCGCCGCACCCACAAAAGATGCTGATGGCAAACAGGTTTACATCTGTCCTATGCATCCTCACATTACGGGTGAAGAAGGCGATAATTGCCCGATTTGCGGTATGCATCTGGTACCAAAGAATGATGGCAACGGATCCCATGAAGGTCGTGAAGACAAGCCAGAAGGCGCGTTTTTGATTGACCCTTCCTATATTCAGACGCTGGGGGTGAAAACCTCCGGCGTTAGCCATCATGAATTTGGAAAAAGTATTCGCGCTTTTGGTAAGATCACGCCCAACACAAGGCTGGAATATGCGGTAGATGTGCGTACTAAAGGCTGGATTGTTGATCTTGCCGTTGATGCTGTGGGAGATACAGTTAAAAAAGGAGATCTCCTCTTTACCTATTACAGTCCGGATTTAATGAACGCACAGTCAGATTTCCTAATCGGCTCCCGCGTAGGCAATGCCGTGCAGCGTTTGCGCCTTTACGGGATGGAAGATAAAGCCATTGCAGAATTAAAAGAACGCGGAAAATTTTTTGAAGAAACACCGTTTTACGCACATGAAGATGGCACTGTCACAATGCTGAATGTGCGTAAAGGCGCACATGTGAATGAGGGCGGGGGTGTCCTAAAATTACAGGATTTTTCAAAACTTTGGGTCAATGCGGATGTACCGCTGCGTGACGTTCAGTTTCTGGAAGTTGGCACCCCCGCAAAAATCACTATTCCCGAAACAGGCGAAAAATATGAAGCGCTGGTTGATTTCATTCACCCTGTGAATGATCCACAAAATCGCACCGTCACTGTGCGTCTGGTTCTGGATAATCCGGACGGCGCATTAAAGCCCGATACATATGTGGACACTGCATTTAACGCTAAAGTGCAGTCGCGTCTGGCCGTGCCAGCCGAAGCCGTTTTGTATAGCGGCATGGGTGCGTATGTGATTGAAGATGCCGGAGACGGCTATTTCCGTCCTGTCATGGTGGAAACGGGAATTACATCGCAAGGCCTGACAGAGATTACAAGCGGCCTATCCCACGGACAGAGCATCGTCAAATCCGGTCAATTTATGCTGGATGCGGAAAGCAACCTGAAAGGCGGCATGGCGGCGATGGGGCATGACCATGGCGGTGAACAAATGGAAGGCATGACAAGCCAACCAACATCACAAGAGGGAGGCCAGAGCCATGCCCACTAATCAAGACCATATGCACGACCCATCCAAAAAAAGCTTCGCGGCCAAAATTATAGACTGGTCGGTGGCAAATCAGTTTTTTGTCATGCTGGGCGCGCTGGTATTGTTGGCGGCAGGGATTGTCTCCATAACCAAGATTCCTCTGGACGCTATTCCTGATTTATCCGATACACAGGTCATTATCCGCACAGACTTCCCCGGACAGGCGCCGCAGGTGATTGAAGATCAGATTACCTATCCGCTGTCCACACAGATGCTGTCCCTGCCGAAAACCAAAGTCGTGCGCGGTTTTTCGATGTTTGGTACATCCTTTGTCTATATCATTTTTGAAGATAACGTCGATATGTATTGGGCGCGCAGCCGCACGCTGGAATATCTCTCGCAGGCGCGCGGCATGTTGCCGGACGGCGTGGAGCCGGAACTAGGGCCAGATGCAACAGGCGTGGGTTGGGTCTTTCAATATGCATTGTTTGATAAAACAGGCCAGCATGATCTGGCGAAGCTGCGGTCTTTGCAGGATTGGTTTGTGCGTTTTGAGTTGGCCACTATTGACGGCGTGGCCGAAGTCGCCAGTGTTGGCGGCTTTGTGAAAGAATATCAGGTGTTGGTCGATCCGAACAAGCTGCGCGCCTATGACATTCCGCTGCAAATGGTGATCGAGGCTGTGCGCTCATCCAATCAGGAAACCGGTGGGCGCACCTTGGAAATGGCGGAAACGGAGTATTTAATCCGCTCGTTCGGCTATGTGAACAAGTCCGAAGACCTCGCGCAAGCTGTATTAAAAAGCGTTGACGGTACACCTATCACAGTCGGTGATGTTGCCCGCGTTGTCGAAGGCCCTGCAATCAGACGGGGCATTACCGAGCTGAACGGCGAAGGGGAAGCGGTCGGCGGCATTGTCGTGATGCGCCCCGGTGCCAATGCGCTTGATGTCATTCATAATGTCAAAGAGCGGCTGGAAAGCGTAAAACAAGGGTTGCCGCAGGGTGTTGAATTAAAAATCGTCTATGACCGCAGTGAATTGATTGAAGGCTCGGTTGATTATCTCAAAGACAAGCTGATTGAAGAAAGCTTGATGGTGGCGCTGATTGCCTTCCTTTTTCTGCTCCATGCCCGCAGTGCTTTGGTTGCCATTATTACGATCCCGCTTGGGATTTTAGCAGCGTTCATCATCATGAATGCGCAAGGCATTACGGCTAATATCATGTCGCTCGGCGGGATAGCCATTGCAATCGGCGCGATGGTGGATGCGTCTATTGTTATGGTGGAAAACGCGCATAGAAAGCTCTCCGACATGGGGCCGGATGCCGATAAGGGGGATAAACAAAAAGCATTAATTCAGGCGGCCAAAGAGGTCGGGCCGGGTCTGTTTTTCTCTCTCCTGATTATCACTGTGTCATTCTTTCCTGTTTTTGCCTTAACGGGTCAATCAGAACGCATGTTCACGCCGCTGGCCTTTACCAAAACCTATGCCATGGCGGCAGCTGCACTCTTATCGGTGACGGTGGTGCCGGTGCTGATGCTTTGGTTGATACGCGGTAAAATCCGGCGCGAAGATGAAAACCCGATCAACCGCTTTTTCATTGCGCTGTACCGCCCTTTCCTGAATGCCGCTTTGAAGTGGCGCAAGACAACGATGGTGCTTGCGCTGATTGCGCTTGCCTCAACCGCACTTCCGGCGTTCAAACTGGGCAGTGAATTCATGCCGCCACTTTATGAAGGTGGGCTGCTTTATATGCCGATGACCTTGCCCGGTGTCTCGCCTGCCAAAGTACGTGAAATTTTGCAGGTTACAAACCGTCAGTTAATGGAGGTGCCGGAAATCGAGCAAGTCTTTGCCAAAGCTGGGCGTGCCAATACCGCCACAGATCCCGCGCCACTGGCCATGATCGAAACCTGGATTGAACTCAAACCCCGCGATCAATGGCGCGAGGGCATGACGCCGCAAAAGCTGATTACCGACATTAATAAGAGAGTCGGTCTGCCGGGGATGATGGATAGCTGGGGCTATCCGATTAAAATACGGCTTGATATGCTTACCACAGGTATTCGTACGCCCATCGGGATTAAGATTGCTGGATCGGATTTACAGGAAATCGACCGGATTGCCAAAGACGTTGAGGCTCGCGCTAAACAGGTGCCAGGCACGCGCAGCGCCATTGCCGACCGCGTTGTTGGCGGAAAATATATAGAGATTATTCCTGACCGTCGCGAACTTGCCCGCTACGGCATTGCGCTAAAAACCGTGCAGCAAGTTATTCAAACAGCACTGGGTGGCATGCAGCTTGATGAAGCGGTGGAAGGTAGAGAGCGTTACCCCATTATGCTACGCTATGATCGACCGTTTCGGGAGCACATAACGGATCTGGATAATATTCTGGTGAGCACGCCAAATGGTGTGCACATTCCTCTGGCGACCCTCGCCGATATTCGCATCGCCGAAGGGCCGTCAATGATTAAGTCTGAAGACGCGCGTCTGAATGGCTGGGTATTTGTCGATATTGAGGATCGGGATATTGGTTCTTATATTGCGGATCTGAAAGAGGCTTTGAAAACTCTTGAATTGCCCGCAGGCTATAGCCTGAAACTCTCCGGCCAATTTGAGCAGATGCAAGAGGCTAATGAGCGGCTGAAGATTGCTGTTCCGGCAACGCTGCTGATTATTCTCACATTGCTCTATCTGCATTTTGGCCGCTGGGACCGCACGTTCCTGATTATGCTATCCGTGCCGTTCGGCGTGATTGGCGGCGTGTGGTGGTTGTGGTTAGCCGGGTATAATATGTCAGTGGCCGTAGCCGTTGGGTTCATTGCGCTCGCCGGGATTGCCGTGGAAACGGCAATTGTCATGCTGATCTATATTGACCATGAAATGCGGGAACACTGGCCGGATACATTTGAGCAGTTGCTGGAAAATGTCCGTCACGGTGCGTTGCAACGTCTGCGCCCCAAGCTTATGACTGTCAGCACAATCATCCTCGGCCTGATTCCAATTTTCCTGACCGATGGGCCAGGGTCAGATGTCATGCGGCGCATCGCGCTGCCCATGGTCGGTGGCATGGTCAGCACTCTTATTCTGACGCTGATTCTTATACCCGTCATTTATGCTGTGTATATGCAATGGAAGCTCAAACTTCCTAATAAAATTGAAAGGACTGAACAATGATGAATATAGAGATTATACCAAATTACCATCCGATCTTGGTGCATTTCACAATCGGGCTACTGAGCATTTCAGCACTCTTATATTTGGCCGGAAGCATTCTCAAAAAAGAAAATTTGCTGATTGCTGGACGATGGAATTTATGGATTGGGGCTATTCTTACTGTCGGTACAGTGATTGCCGGATTTGATGCCTATAATACGGTTGGTCATGATGCTGCTTCTCACGCAGCCATGACCGAACATAAAAACTGGGCTTTGCCGACCGCTGGAATGTTCTCACTGCTGGCTTTATGGGCTTTGTGGAAACAACGCGGAGCAAAAACAGTTAGCCCTGTATTCGTCGCAGCCATCGTGTTGGTTTCCGGCTTGCTGGCCGTGACCGGCTATAAGGGTGGCGAGGTTGTTTATCGCCACGGCACCGGCGTGATGCGGATGCCTGAAATACAAGGTGATGGCGGGCATGGCAGTCATGACCACGGCGGTATGGCCGGACACCATGAAACCGAAGAACAGGCAGTGCCGCAGGAGGAAAGTCAGCATGATCACAGCGGCCACGAGCATTAAAATGAAGGATTGCAAAAATGAATAGTTTCAGAAGTATCACAGCAATATCAGCGGCTCTTGTTTTTCTAAGCGGGTGCTCACTCACGCCTGATTATCAAAGACCGGAAATCGAAACGCCCGCCTGGCGGGATGCACAGAGCATCCAAAATGCTGAAATTGCTGCTGACTGGTGGACAAATTTTGAAAGCGCTGAGTTAAACGCGCTTATAGAGCGCGCTCTAGATAATAACAATAATCTGCAAGCGTCACTCCAGCGTATCGAACAAGCGCGTGCTGATTTAAAAATTGCAGGTGCCTCTCTTCTACCTTCAGCGGATGTGACGGCAAGTTATATGAGCGGCTCCACGCAGGCGATGAATATCACCGATATGCGCAATAAAGGCATTCCCGAATATACGGCGGATATTGGCATATCTTACGAACTCGATCTGTTCGGCGCCAACAGAGCAAAAGTGGGTGCAGCGGAAGATCGGCTTTTAAGCGTTGCCTATAAGCATGACGCGCTGGCGCTCGTGATTATGGGAGATGTGGCACAAAACTACTTCAATGTTCTGAATTTAAAAGAACGTGTGCGCATTGCGAACGATAATTTGAAGGCTACGCAAGATTTATTGAAAGTCGCTAAAGCTCGGTTTCAGACCGGAGCGCGAACACAGCTTGATATAACACGTCAGGAAACGCAATTGGCCAGAGCCACGGCTGCTGTAACGGCATTGGAACAAGAGTTAGCGCTGGCGCAAAATGCTCTGGCTGTGCTTGTTGGTGAGCCGCCACAGAGTTTTAATGTGAGTGAAAAGAATATAAACAATCTTCGCCTTCCTTCTCCATCGGCATTGCAGCCTGCTGCGCTACTGGAACGCAGACCGGATGTTAAGAGTATGGAGGCCCTGCTTATCGCTGCAAATGCCGATATCGGCGCAGCGCGGGCGGCCTTTTATCCGTCTGTGAATATCGGACCCAGCCTATTGCTGGCGGCCAATCCATCAGCTTCTGCTTTGACTTTGGCTGCCTCGATCATTGCACCGATTTTTCAGGGTGGCCGTTTGGACGGTAATTTGGATCGCGTAACCGCCCGTCAGAAAGAGCTGGTCGAAAATTATCAACAAACGGTTCTGGTTGCCTTTCAAGAAGCGGAGAACGCTCTGACCAAAGTGCAAAAAACGCTGGAAAGGGAAAACGCGTTGAGACAAGCCGTAACCAAAGCGCGTGAAGCCTACGATATAGCCAAAAACCAATATAGTTTGAGCGTCATCGAGTTTCAGGATGTTTTAGATTCACAGCGCATGATGCTAGAGTCCGAAGATCAATATGAACGCGCCCGATATGAAACTCTAATCCCCAGCATTGATCTCTTCAAGGCTATGGGCGGCGGGTGGAATGGAGAATAGAAAAAGGAAAGTGAATCATGTCCCATCAACATCATAAACACGGGTCTGAAGGCCATTCATGTTGTCATCATGAGCATGGGGAAAAGGAAAAACCCATTGCGGTTCCTGCCGGTGCGAATGTGATTTACACTTGTCCCATGCACCCGGAAATCCGGCAGGAGGGGCCGGGGAATTGTCCGATATGCGGCATGGCCTTAGAGCCAGAAACAATCACTGGCGGGGAAGGCGAAAACCCGGAACTGGCCGATTTTCGCCGCCGCTTCTGGATCGGTCTTGTTTTAACCTTGCCTGTTTTCGCATTGGAGATGGGCGCACATCTTCTGGATTTGCATCATTATATCAGCGGTACAGTGTCCAACTGGATACAGCTTGTGCTGGCCACGCCGGTTGTACTGTGGGCCGGAAAACCTTTCTTTGAGCGCGGCTGGGCATCCTTAAAAACCCGCAATCTGAATATGTTTACGCTGATCGCCATGGGAACTGGCGTGGCATGGCTTTACAGCATTGTTGCAACGCTGGCTCCAGGCATCTTCCCTGAAACATTCAGGCAGAGTGGCCCGGTCGCCGTTTATTTTGAAGCTGCTGCCGTGATTACGGTACTGGTGCTGCTGGGCCAGGTTCTCGAACTCAAAGCCCGCGAACAGACGGGCGGTGCCATTCGCGCCTTGCTCGACCTTGCCCCGAAAACCGCCCGCAGGATCAATGCAAACGGCGAGGATGAGGATGTGAAGCTGGATCAAATCAAGGTCGGTGACATCTTGCGCGTCCGCCCTGGCGAGAAGGTGCCGCTGGACGGCATTGTCACTGAAGGCAAAAGCGCCGTGGATGAATCCATGGTCACCGGCGAGTCCATGCCGGTCAAAAAGGAACCGGGCGGCAAGGTGATCGGCGCAACGATGAACCAGACCGGCAGTTTTGTAATGAAAGCCGAGCGTGTCGGCAAAGACACCATGCTTTCACAAATCGTCCATATGGTCGCCGAGGCACAGCGAAGCCGTGCGCCCATTCAAAGGCTGGCCGATATTGTTTCGGGATGGTTTGTGCCTGCAGTGATAGTTGTCGCCGTGATCGCTTTTATTGCATGGCTCATATTTGGCCCTGTACCCGCCTTTAGTTATGGCCTTATTGCGGCTGTTAGTGTCCTGATTATCGCCTGCCCCTGCGCCTTGGGACTGGCCACGCCGATGTCGATTATGGTTGGCGTTGGTAAGGGGGCGCAGGCAGGCGTGCTGATTAAGAACGCCGAGGCGCTGGAACGCATGGAAAAGGTTGATACGCTGGTGATTGATAAAACCGGAACGTTGACCGAGGGTAAGCCGACTGTGACAAAAATCGTTGCTGCTGAAGGTTTTAGTGAGGATGAATTGTTGTTATTGGCCGCGTCTCTGGAACAGGGCAGCGAACACCCGCTGGCCCATGCCATAGTTGTTGCAGCGCATGAGAAAAGACTGGACTTAGCGGCGGCAGAGGATTTTGACTCGCCAACCGGCAAAGGCGTGATCGGCAAAATCAATGGCCGGGCTGTGGCGCTCGGCAATGTCATATTAATGGAAGAACAATCCATTAATGTGTCGTCTTTATCGGCGCAGGCCGATGAACTGCGAAGCGATGGCGCAACGGTGATTTTTATAGCCGTGGGGGGCAAACCCGCTGGATTGCTGGCGATTGCCGATCCGATCAAGGAAACCACTCCGGAGGCTATCAAGACCCTGCACGCGCAGGGCCTCCGTATTGTCATGCTGACCGGCGATAACCGCCGCACGGCAGAGGCCGTGGCCAAGACACTTGGAATTGAAGAAATCGAAGCAGAAATCCTGCCTGAAGATAAAAGCCGCATCGTCAAAAAACTGCGTGAGGAAGGGAAAATCGTTGCTATGGCCGGGGACGGCACTAACGATGCTCCGGCTCTGGCCGCCGCCGATGTCGGCATAGCCATGGGCACCGGCACCGATGTGGCCATGGAAAGCGCGGGCGTAACATTGCTCAAAGGCGATCTCACCGGCATTGTCCGCGCCCGTAAGCTCTCCGTGGCCACCATGCGCAATATACGGCAAAACCTGTTCTTCGCCTTTGTCTATAATGCAGCAGGTGTACCAATCGCAGCTGGCATTCTCTTCCCAGTCTTTGGCATTTTGTTATCTCCGATTATAGCAGCAGCAGCCATGTCGCTCTCTTCGGTCAGCGTTATTGCAAATGCTTTAAGACTTAAAATACTGCATGTTTAAAAAATATATTGGTTAACCTCTTCTTGTCTCCGTCGAACCAGTCCTTTCAGCTTACGACCCCCAGCCCAAACCCAGCGCATGAATTGCTCAGGTACTTCTCGGAACGTCAAACACGCTCAGGTGACTCGGCTCAGCTTGAACATCACTTTTTCTTTGCGATTCAGGTTGCTCTGACTTGCCTTGACTGGGGTTACAACCGCAACAGGTCTTTGAGTCTACAGACATAAATGGCTCTTGTTTACAGGATAAAAGATAGTGTAAACTCTATAGTAACTATAGTTTCAAGGGTGGAGTGATGAAAATTGGTGAACTGGCAAAGCGCAGTGGCTGCTCAGTGCAGACCATTCGGTACTATGAGAAGGAAGGGCTTATATCGGCCCAATCACGTACTGAGGGTAATTTTCGCCTTTACGATAAGCAGACACTTGAAAAACTCCTGTTTATAAGGCATTGCCGCTCTCTGGGTTTAACCTTGAAAGAAATCAAACAGCTCATCCTGCTTCAAAGCACACCAGAATCCGATTGCGAGGAAGTCAACGACATAATCAATACCCATCTTCACCTTGTGGAATCGAGTATTGAAGAGCTGAAAAAACTTCATAACGATTTGAGTGCCTTGAGACATCGATGCACGACCCCAAAAACGGTCGGCCAATGTGGAATCTTAGAACGCCTAGTCGAAAACACTTCAAGCAAGAGTGGTTCCAAAGTTTTATCAATGTCATAGTTCGCCATTCTTTTTTGCCCTTTCTAAATCAATAGAACCTCTTGGTCTTGTTGTATGAGTATCCAAGTAATCTATGTCTTTCCTACCCACTAATGTATTCCAGTCATCAGGAGTAAGATCGCGAGCATTAATACACTTCACTATTGTTTTAAATTCTTTGCAGTCAGTATTGTTATACCAAGCAACTGCGTCATCATAGTCCATCTCAATAATCACTCTGTCCTTACTAATTGGGCAATCCCAGTCCCCAGTAAATCTAATGTAATGAGGGTATTTAGTTACCTCATAGGTTGGTTCTTTAACTATCTTCCATTTATACTCCATAGTGTTTTCCTTATATTTAATTACCTAACTTCTGTCCTCTTTTCTTAGGAAGGAATCCATACATCTCGCCAAGTCTTATCAAAGCACCTAACTTTGTTCTAACTTTCCGAGATTCTTTGATGGCAGTTGCAGTCATTTCCCCATGTCTATAATTGGGTGCATCTTTGCCATATCTAATTCTTCTAGCACCATGAAATCTACAAGTCTTGCATCCATAGTGTCTGGGATTGCTACATTGATCTCCATTCTTCTTAATCTGTTTACACCGCAATTCTGGGTGTCTTGATAACCACTTCAACATTTAAATAATTTACCTTTGGATATAACTGGTTTCAACTCATGTTCCAGTATTCATAAAAGTGCCACATAGCTTTCTTATAAAGCTCTTCCATACTCTTTCTAAGCGAAGTTAATATGGTGAGTAGGGTGTTTGCCTTCTGCTGTGCCAATCGTTTAGCTTTGTCATCTGATAACCATTTGTATAACTTTGCATATTCACTAAGCTTCAACTCTATATGGTCAGCAAACTTACTGTATGTGCTTAATAACTCATCTGTAACCTCAATATATTCATCATTACCATTTGGATAATCTAGCTTTTGCAACTCCATTTGTTTCATTCTTTCCAACCACATTCTGAAGTCTTTAATGAGGTAAATAGTTAGCTGATGTGGATACTCACCAGTCTCAATAATGTCTATGTTTTCTACTTTCATATTGCACCTTTTATATAGTCCCAAAGTCAGTTTAGGACACTAATCTTAAAGTCCCAGCAGTCCCATTAGGACTAGCATTAGTTCTGGACTCACCCTTTATTATTAATAAGAAAAAGTCATTTAAAATCATGCAGTTATATTATCTATATAATGTAAATCCCAAAGTCCTAAACAGTCCCAAACTCAGTTTAAGATTGTCCCAAACTACGCACACCCGTAAGGGTGCAGTAGGGTATTTATAGAAGTTTTATTTTTTGCCTTTTCATACCGTCTAGCGTTATCTCTACATACTTATAATTAACCAATTTATTCACGATGTTGTCGAAGGTATTATTCTGTTTATTAGATGGAACTGTAAGTTTCGGTGCTATGTTTTCTTTTACAGTTTCGTATAGGTCACCATCTGGATATGCTTTCAACCATGTCTTAAGGTGTTCGTTGACTTCAATCTGTCTGTCCCTAAGCTTCTGTCTTTGATTAACCTGTTTTCTAAGACCTTGTTCACTAATAATGAGTGTGGATTGTTCTCTGCCTTTTGCATTAATACCTAAGTCCACTTTGATAGTCTTGTAGCTAAACTCTCTACCAACTTCACCGTCCTTTATCTTGTATACAGAAAGCTGATACCAGCTGTCTTTACTGTCTTTACCTGTTGTTTCTTTAACCTTAAGCATTGTGTCCATAGCACCATGTATAGCTGATGAACCACGATAGTCACCGTCTTCACTCTTATTTGAATGGTGGACAATTAATACTGTTGCACCTAGCTCTTTCACCATCTTCTGACAGTTCTTCATTACTGCACCTGTCTGCCCAGCATCGTTTTCATTCATTGATGGGGTAGCTTGGTTGTAGGTATCTATAATGATTAATGGGTCTTTAACACCCAGCTTTTTGGTTTGTTCTATAAAGGCATCTACTGTGGCATCTTGTGTCAGCACAGGATTAAAGTCAGATATATAGAAGTCTTTAGGTTTATCTTCACTAAACCATTGGTGATAACCTTTTAACCTGTTTTTCATACCAGACTTACCCTCTAGAGCTACATAAATGACAGGCACATGAGCATCAACATCTGAACCTAAGTCAAAGAATTCTCGTTTGTGAGAAAGTGCTAATGCCATATGTAATGCTAGGAATGACTTGGTTGAACCACTCTTACCAAATATCATATTCACACTATGCTTCACTATGAGGTCTTCAACTAACCACTCCATATCTGGTGCTTCCATCAGGTCATCATAGGTATCAAATATGCTTTCTTTTATCTCAACCTGAGGTTCTTCTTTACCTAGTGCTAATGGATTAGTAATCTTCCCTCTATGACTACAACCATCACAGACTTTTGGATTGAGCTTATTAAAGGTCTCACATGACTGCGGTTTATCCTGTGTTTGATTAGCTTTCTTTTCAGTTTCTTGAGGGGTGTAACCTTGATAGTCTTTAGATATGTCATGGATAGCTGTATTCCTGTCAGAACAATGCTGAGCGATAGACAGACCAGCATACCAAAGAGGTTCTTCTAGTTCTTTAGCATTATCTATGATGTATTGAATTTGCCTACAACCTTGTGACTCTCTTATTTTTTGAAAGCTAGATTGTTTATGACTGATGTTAGCTACTGCTTTTGTCATCTCATCTACACCCTTAGGCACTACTGACAATATATCTTCAGCTCGTTTCTGGGTGTTCGGTATTAAAGGGATACCCCCATTCACATATGTGTAGACCAGCTCTT
>CESO01020346.1_pt1 | contig 12900 bp, 9 predicted proteins | sample 356341 | NCBI WGS metagenome assembly CESO01 (sample SAMEA2621812, study PRJEB7988) | marine metagenome | biome: marine biome (ENVO:00000447); feature: deep chlorophyll maximum layer (ENVO:xxxxxxxx); material: "saline water (ENVO:00002010), including plankton (ENVO:xxxxxxxx)" | depth 35 m
TTTTCTGAAAAAATTCCAAACACTCCAGGAAGTGTTTCACAAATTAAAGGCTGTTCAGCAGAACTAATTTCATTTGCTAAAGAATCATCTATTCCTTTAATACTAGTTGGTCATATTACAAAAGAAGGTTCAATTGCTGGTCCAAAAGTCCTTGAGCATATGGTGGATACTGTTCTTCAATTTGAAGGAGACACAAATTTTGCTTATAGAATAATAAGATCAAAAAAAAATAGATTTGGATCAACAAATGAAATTGGTATTTTTGAGATGTTTAATTCTGGATTAAAAACAGTTAAAAATCCAAGTAAATTACTTCTTTCAAATTTGGATATAAGTTTAAGTGGACACGCAATAGCAGCTTCAATTGAGGGCGTACGCCCTTTAATGATTGAAGTACAAGCATTAGTTAGTTCGGCAGTTTATGGAACTCCTCAAAGAAGCTCTACTGGTTTCAACTCTAAAAGACTAAATATGATACTTGCAATACTTGAAAAAAGAGCTGGGTTTAAATTGGCTTCAAAAGATGTATTTTTGAATATAACTGGAGGACTTAATATTGAAGATCCTTCTATTGATTTAGCAGTTGTTTGTTCAATTTTATCAAGTTATCACGACATTCCTTTACCAAGAAACATATGCTTTGCAGCTGAAATTGGTTTATCTGGAGAACTTAGATCAATCCCTCAACTAGAAAGAAGAATTGGTGAAGCTGAAAAATTAGGATTTAAGTCTCTTCTAACAACTGACGTAGATATTTTAAATAATGAATTTAACTCTATTAAAATAATACAACTTAATAAACTGGAAGATTTAATAAGTTATTTATTTAGTTAACTTTAATATGAATTCATAATTTTATTAGGATGAAAAAAATTATAGAAAAGTTTATTAGTCAAGTTGAATCAAGAAATAAAAATGAACCAGAGTTTTTACAAGCGGTAACTGAAGTAGCAGAGACTGTAATACCCTATATTGTTAAGAATGATATATACTACGGCCAAAATATTTTACTAAGAATGGTAGAGCCTGAAAGAGTGATTTCATTCAGAGTTGCATGGATAGATGATTATGAACAAATTCAAGTAAATAGGGGATATAGAGTTGAAATGAATTCTGCAATTGGCCCTTACAAAGGAGGATTACGATTTCATCCAAGTGTGAATTTAAGTATCTTAAAATTTTTAGCTTTTGAACAAATTTTTAAAAATAGTCTTACAACACTTCCAATGGGAGGCGGTAAAGGAGGTTCTGATTTTAACCCTAGAGGGAGAACTGATACTGAAGTTATGAGATTTTGTCAAAGTTTCATGACAGAATTATTTAGGCATATAGGTCCAAATAGGGATATCCCTGCTGGTGATATTGGTGTTGGCAGTAGAGAAATAGGTTATTTATTTGGCCAATATAAAAGATTGAAAAATGAATTTACTGGAGTTCTTACAGGAAAGGGTGTGACTTGGGGGGGTTCATTAATTAGACCTGAAGCAACTGGATATGGAGTAGTCTATTTCGCTGAAAAAATGCTAGAATTTCAAAATAAAAGTATTAAAGGTAAAAAAATTGTTATTTCAGGATCTGGAAATGTTGCCCAATATGCCGCGGAAAAAGTCATTCAACTTGGAGGAACTGTAATTTCATTATCTGACTCTTCTGGTTTTATATTTGACCCCGAAGGTATAAATACAGAAAAATTAAACTATATAATGGAGATCAAAAATGTAAAAAGGAAAAGAATAAGTGAATATAAATTAAAGTTCCCTAAAACTGAATTCTATCAAAATAAAAGCCCTTGGGGAATAAAGTGTGATATAGCCCTACCTTGTGCAACTCAAAATGAACTGACACATTTAGATGCAAAAAAACTAATAGATAACAAATGCATTTGTGTTTGCGAAGGGGCAAATATGCCCTCAACGCCTGAGGCAATTAATTTGTTTCATAAAAATAAAATTTTATTTGCCCCTGGTAAAGCTTCTAATGCTGGTGGAGTTGCAGTTTCAGGCCTTGAAATGGCTCAAAATTCTTTAAGATATAATTGGTCAAGAAAAGAGGTAGATGAAAAACTAAAAAATATTATGAATGATATCCATGAATCTTGCCTAATCTACGGTAAATCTGAAAATTATGTTAATTATGTCAAAGGTGCTAATATAGCTGGATTTGTAAAAGTTGCAGACGCTATGCTAGCACAAGGTGTTGTTTAATCAAATGATTATTGAATCAAAAGCAATTGTAATTAATTCCTTTAAATATGGAGAATTTGGTTTAATTACCAGGTGCTTTACATTAAAAAATGGACTTCAGTCTTTTTTATTAAAGGGTATTCTTAAATCAAAACAAGGAGGAGTAAGAAAGTCTCAATTTGAACCTTTAACCCAATTAAAATTAATATATAATTTTAAAAATAATGGAAATCTGCAATTCATAAAAGAGGCTAAAGCATATAATATTTATAAGAGTATACCTAACAAAATATCAAAAAAAACGTTAGTAATTTTCCTTTCTGATATTCTTAAAAATATTCTAAAAGACAATGGCCCTAATGAGTCTTTATATGTATTTATTGAAATCTCTTTAAATATTCTTGATAATAGTGAAAAAATAAAATATTATCATATAATTTTCATGATTAAACTATCTAAATTTTTAGGGTTTTTCCCAAATATTAAGACTAAAGGAGAGTTTTTTAATATTGAAAAAGGTCACTTTACAAACAATCACGATTTAGCATTAGGGGAAAATAATTTTGATGTTAAACTATTCAAAAATTTATTAGGCATGAATTTTGGTGATATAGAAGGAATAACTATTACAAAATCATCTAGAAATCAATTAATTGAATTTCTTATTGAATATTATAAATTTCATATAAATGGATTTAAAAGGCCCAAATCACTTGATATTTTAAATGAGTTATTTAAAAACCCTTAGGCTATTTATTTGTTTAACCATTTTTTTTGGAATACATAAAATAAATGGACAAGAAATTCAGGTAATTGATAGTTTATCAAAACAAGGAATTTCAAATGTTTTTATTTACAATAAAAATCAAAATTCTTATACTACTACTGATAAAAAAGGGAAAACTAATATATCAATCTTTTTAGATAATGAAAAAGTTTTTTTCCATTTACTTGGATATAAAAAAAGAGAAATCATTAAAAAAGATATTGAAAAAAGTAATTTTATTATCGAACTAAAACCACAAGAAAAGTTCTTAGATGAAATAATCCTTTCTGTTGCAAGATCTAGCTCTTTAAAAGTGAAAATTGCTGAAAAAGTCAGTATTTTGACAACTAAAGAAATTCAATTAAATTCTCCAAAAAATGGAGCTGACCTTTTAGAATTAGGATCAGGAGTTAGAGTTCAAAAATCCCAAGGAGGGGGAGGTAGCCCAGTAATTAGAGGGTTTGAAGCTAATAGAGTATTACTTGTTGTAGACGGAATAAGACTAAACAATGCTATTTTCAGATCTGGTCACCTGCAAAATGCTATTACAATTGATCCAAATTATATTGAAAGAGTAGAAGTTATTCATGGGAGTTCTTCTGTTGGATATGGATCTGATGCTTTAGGTGGAGTTGTACATTACTTCACAAAAAATCCTGAAATAAACAGTAACAAAAAAATTAAAAATAGTTTTTCTAATTACTTTTCACTTGCCAATTTTTCAAATTTAAATAATTTTTCAAATCAATATAGTTCAAAAAAATGGGGATTACTTACCAGTGTTACCTTTTCAAATTTTAATGACATAATAATTGGGAAAAAAAGATTTCATGGATTCGAAAATTGGGGACTAACTCCATTTTTTTATCAAAATAATAATAACATTTATCAAGAAAATCCATCTGATAATTCAGATCCTAGGATACAGAAAAATACTGGTTATAATCAATTTGATTTTTTTCAAAAATTAATAATTTTATTATCACATAATATAAAATTGAATTTGAACTTTCAATTATCTAATTCGTCGAATATTCCTAGATATGATAAATTAAATGAATACTCTGGAAATTCTCTTCGTTATTCAGAATGGTATTATGGGCCACAAAAAAGAATTTTATTTTCTCCCCAAATCAATTTTTATTTTGACAAGAAATTTTTAAAGAAAGGCACAATCACCTCTTCTTTTCAATCTTTAAACGAATCAAGGATTAATAGACAAGCATATAATTTAACAAAATCATTTCAAAAAGAAAATGTAAAAGTTATAGGACTAAATGGTGATTTTGAAGGTTCTCTGAATTCTAATAATTCATTTTCATACGGATTCGAAATTTTTTATAATAAAGTTCAATCTGTCGCTTTTTCTAATGATTTAATAATTAATGGAAATAAAATTATTGGTTATGAAAATAAAAAAGAAATTCCAACTAGATATCCAAGTAATGGGAGTTCATATAATAGCTATGCTGGATATTTAAATTGGGTTTGGGATATTAATGATCTCATGACCATTAACTATGGGGTTAGATTTACCTCAACTAAACTTAAAGCGAGCTGGAAAGAAACTGCTTTAATTAACTCTTTATTATCAAATTATAATATTAATTCAAAAGCTTTGACTTCCTCTTTAGGCTTTACTTTCAGACCAACAAAAAAATTAAAATTAAATACTATTGTTTCAAGTGGATTTAGAAATCCAAATATTGATGACATTGGTAAAATAAGGGAAAATAATAATGCCCTTACTGTTCCAAACACTTCTCTTAAACCCGAGTATGCATATAATTTAGATTTTGGGATTAATAATTATTTCAAAAATTCTAATTTAAAGTTTAGAACGTTTTGTTCTTTAATTACCAGATATATAGTTAGATCAACTTACAATATTTTTTCTGACACTACTACCCCTGATATTAATACAATCCTTTATGATGGTAATGAATTAAAAACAATTGCTAACACAAATCTTGGAAACAGATTTATTTATGGAGGATCTTTTGATGGTAATTTTAAAATTTCAAATTCTCTAGATTTAAATACTAATATAACTGTTACTAAGGCAATACTTAATAAAAAATATGGGCCAATGCCTTCCATCTCTCCGATTTTTGGATCTACATTTATCACATACCAAAAAAATAAAATTTTGTTAAATGTGATTTTTAAATTTAGTGGTTCAAAAAAACCAAATAGTTACAGCTTTGGAGGCGAAGATGGATTAGAAGAGACTCCAATTATAAACTCCGACGGATTAATAACTTATAATGGCTCTCCAAATTGGAAAATTTTTTCATTAAATGCGAACTATAATATTACTCAAAAAGTATTATTGAAATTGGGCGCAGAAAATATATTTGACATCCATTATAAAGAATTCGCCTCAGGAATCTCCTCTTCAGGAAGAAATATTTCTTTAGGGTTAAATGTAGATTTTTAATTATTTATATTCATCGATTTGGACACATTTAAAACATCTATAGTTAATGTCTTTTAAATTACTTAATTTCGCTAATCTGGCAATTAAACATTAATGATTTTTAAAGAATATAAAGGACTTGATTTGATCAAAATTTCTAATGAAATTTTAGATTTTTGGAAGGATAAATCAATATTTAAAAAAAGTATTGAAAGTAAAGAAAAAAATAAAAATTTCATTTTCTATGAGGGCCCTCCTTCTGCTAATGGGACTCCAGGAATTCATCATATGATGGGCAGGACAATTAAAGATATTTTTTGTAGATATAAGACTCTTAAAGGATATATAGTTAGAAGGAAGGGTGGTTGGGATACCCATGGGCTGCCTGTTGAATTGAGTGTTGAAAAAGAATTAGGAATAAATAAAGAAGACATAGGTACTAAAATTAGTATAGAAGATTACAATAAAGCATGTAAAAAAGCAGTAATGAAATATACTAATGAATGGGAAGATTTAACAACTAAAATGGGGTATTGGATTGATATGGATAACCCATATATTACTTACAGCTCCAAATATATTGAAAGTGTATGGTGGTTAATTAGTCAACTTAACAAAAAAAAATTACTTTATAAAGGATATACCATACAGCCCTATTCACCTAAAGCAGGAACAGGCCTTAGCTCTCATGAACTCAATCAACCTGGCACTTATAAAATGGTTACTGATACAACAGTAACTGCACAGTTTAAATCTATTCATTCAAGTTTACCCAAAATGCTTAAAGTATATGATAATTTATATTTTTTAGCTTGGACAACCACTCCCTGGACTTTACCTTCAAATACAGCCCTTTCTATTAATAAAAAAATTATTTATGTTGTTATAAAAACATTCAATCAATATACTCATAAAAGTATTCAAATAATTTTTGCAAAAAAGCTTATTGACAAAATACTTGACGGGAAATATTACAGAGTCTCAAATGAAAATTCCCTTAAAGACTATTCGCAAAAGGCAGCAAAAATTCCATACTTCGAATGTGAAAATATTTTAGGACAAAATTTGATTGGAATTAAATATGAACAATTATGGAAGGACTCCCCCAAGCCATTAAAAAATAGTAAAAATGCTTTTAGAGTAATTTCTGCAGATTTTGTGACTTTTGATGAAGGTACTGGAATTGTTCATACTGCTCCTTCCTTTGGTTCTGACGATGCCATTGCAGCAAAAAAAGCAATACCTGAAATTCCTCCATTAATGGTAGAAGATCAAAATGAAAATTTAGTTCCACTTGTTAATTTACAAGGTAAATTTATTGATGGTCTTGGAATTTTAAGTGGAAAGTATGTTAAAAACGAATATTATGACCAAGAAGATATTCCTGCAAAATCTGTAGATGTTGAAATTGCTATTAGATTGAAAGAAGAAAATCTTGCTTTCAAAGTCGAAAAATATTCTCATTCTTATCCAAATTGTTGGAGAACTGATAAACCAGTTTTATATTATCCGTTGGATTCTTGGTTTGTAAAAATATCATCTAGAAGAGACTTGTTGACTGAAAAAAATAATTTAATTAATTGGAAACCAAAAGTAACTGGAGAAGGCCGATTTGGAAATTGGCTCTCAAATGCAAATGATTGGAATTTATCTAGATCAAGATTTTGGGGTATACCTCTTCCAATATGGAGAACTAAAAATAAAAAAGAAACTCTTTTAATCGATTCAATTGAAAAATTAATTATTGAAATTAAAAAATCAATTGATAAAGGATTGATGAATAAAAATCCATTAGAAAATTTTCGTGTAGGTGATATGTCAGAAATAAATTACGATAGAATTGATTTACATAAAGATAAAGTTGACAAAATTATTCTAGTTTCAAAAAATGGAGAACCTATGTTTAGAGAACCTGATTTAATTGATGTTTGGTTTGATTCTGGTTCAATGCCATTTGCTCAATTACACTACCCTTTTGAAAATAAAGAAAAAATTGATAGTAATTTAAATTTTCCTGCAGACTTTATATGCGAAGGGGTTGACCAAACAAGAGGATGGTTTTATACTCTTCATGTAATTTCTTCATTAATATTTAATTCTATTTCATATAAAAATGTAATTTCTAATGGCCTTGTTTTGGACAAAAAAGGACAAAAAATGTCAAAACGAATTGGAAATACAATAAACCCTTTTAAAACGATAAAAGAATTTGGTCCAGACTCAACCAGATGGTATATGATATATAATTCTAATCCATGGGATAATTTAAAATTTGATATTGAAGGGATTAATGAGGTTAAGCGTAAATTTTTTGGAACATTATATAACACTTATGCATTTTTTAGTCTTTACGCTAATATTGATAAATTTTCATTTAAAGAAAAACCTATCCCACATAATGAAAAAACTGAAATAGATCAATGGATTCTTTCCGAGTTAAATCTTTTAATAGAAAATGTAGATAATGCATTTAATGATTATGACCCAACAAAGGCATGCAGATCAATTTCAGAATTTGTTCAAGAACTTCTATCGAATTGGTATGTGAGACTATCTAGAAGAAGGTTTTGGAAAGGTGATTACGAAAAAGATAAAATTTCGGGTTACCAAACGCTATTTGAATGCCTTTTAACAATTAGTAAACTTTGTTCACCAATTGCTCCATTTTACTCAGATAATCTTTATAGAGATTTGTGCTCAAATACTGGTTTTGAAAAATTTGAATCTGTTCATTTGAGTGATTTTCCTAAACCAAAAACAAAATTGAGAAATTTAAATTTAGAAAAAAGCATGAAAAATGCAAGAATTATTTCTTCCCTTGCTTTATCCTTAAGAAAAAAAGAAAGAATCAAGGTAAGGCAGCCTTTAAATAAAATTCTTGTTACAATTTTATCTGAATCAGAAAAAAAATCAGTTTTAAAAGTTAAAAAATTAATTTTATCTGAAATAAATGTTAAAGAAATTGAATTTATTGACGACACCAATACCTTATTGCAAAAAGAAATTAAACCAAATTATAAATTACTAGGCCCTAAGTTTGGGAAAAAACTTCAAAAGGTTAGTTCAATCATAGAAAATCTTACACCTGAAAAAATTCATGAACTAGAGAAAAATGAAATTTTAAAAATTAAAATTGATAATGAATACATCCCTATTAAACTATCTGATGTAAATATTATTTCAAAAGATATTGATGGGTGGACAGTTGCAAAAAACTCAGGATTTACTGTGGCTCTTGATATAAAAATCAATCAAAGCTTAATTAATGAAGGTGTTTCCAGAGAATTAATTAATCGAATTCAAAATTTTAGAAAAGATGCTGAACTTGAGGTTACAGATAAAATTATTATATATTTGAAAAATAATAAAAAATTAAAGCCTGTTTTAGACGAACATCTAGATTATATTAAAGCTGAAACATTATCAATTGATATTCATTTGAATGAAGATTTATCTGAAGGCTCACTTGTTGAATTTGATGATATAAATACTAGAATTTTAATTAAAAAAGTTTGATATGATAAAAAATAATTACAATTCAAAAGAACTGTATGAATTCAAAAAATTAATAGAAGATAAAATCTCTATTGCTCAAAAAGATCTCTCCCTTTTAAAGAGCTCATACAAAAATGATGGCAATAATGGAACAGACGATACCTCGCCAACATTTAAAGCCTTTGAAGAAGGCTCTGAAACTATGTCAAAAGAAGCTAATACTCAATTAGCAATTCGTCAAGAAAAATTTATTCGTGATCTAAAAAGTGCACTAGTAAGAATTGAAAATAATACATATGGAATATGTCGAGTAACTGGAAAACTCATTCAAAAGGAACGCTTAATGCTAGTCCCGCATGCAACATTAAGTATAGAGGCAAAAAATATTCAAAAATAATTTTCTCTCTCTTTATTTCTATTATTTTTTTTAATTTTTCAACAGGTCAGAACATTATTAACAAGAAATGGGAGAGTAAATTAGTTGATAAATTAATTTTAAAGGCCCCTTATTCAAATAGCATAAGCTTGATTAATGGTGATAACAATTTCATTGAGATTTTCATGAATCTCTCGGGTGAATATTCGTCTCATTTTATATTAAGCTCAAAAATTGAAGAAAAAAATCTCTATATACAAGAGATATTAAGTCCAGCAATTTCTCTACCAAATGATAAGCTAAGTGTTCATAAAGTCCATTCATCAAATATTAAAGTTAAAATTCCCAAATTTGTAGAAATTTTTTTTGAAATTGAAAACGCTGAATTAGATTTAATTGGGACGTACAAATTTATTTCTATCCTCCAGAAAAAAGGTAAAATTTTTTTAAAAACTAAATCAAATTTTACTAAAATTACTACAGATAAAGCCGATCTATATTTAATTAAAAAGATAGCTAAAGATTCTTCAAATATTAATTTTGAAACTAAAACCGGTAAGATATTTTATGATTATTAATAATAAATTAAATTTGTAAAATTGATTTAATAAACAATGAGATCAGTTAATAGTAAGTTATCAGGCTGGAAAGTTTTCATAATCATACTTTTTATTCTGTTTTTTGATCAATGTTCAAAAATATACATTAAAATGAACTTTCCTTTATCAATATATGGTTCAGATCCAATTATTGATTGGGGATTTTTTAAACTTTTATTTATCGAAAACAAAGGAATGGCATGGGGAACTAAGTTTAATGATTTCATTCCATTTATATCAGAAGAAAATGGTAAATTATTTTTAACTCTTTTAAGAGTTGTTGCTATTTTCTTCATCAGTAATTGGCTTATTAAAACAATAAAATCAAACTCTTCAAGCCTTAAAGTTTTGGCTTTATCATTAATTCTAGCTGGGGCAATTGGTAATATAATTGATTCTATATTTTATGGGGTTATATTTACTCATAGCTATGGACAAATTGCAGAAATTTTTCCTGAAAAAGGGTATGCTCCTTTCCTTTTTGGCCATGTTGTTGATATGCTTCAATTTCCCCTTGTTAGTTGGGAATGGCCTAATTGGATTCCTTACATAGGAGGAAATAATTTCACTTTCTTTAAGTATGTATTTAATATAGCCGACACTTCTATAAGCACTGGAGTAGGAATTCTTCTTTTTTTCAATAAGAAACTTTTTTAACTAAAAAAATAAATTTTATCTGGAGTAACACAATAGTTTAAATTTACATCTAATGTGTCGGTATTAATTTTTTTTTCTGGTGGAAAAAATGACACTCCAACCTTGATACATTCAGAAGTGCAGTTTTTTAAAAACCTGTCATAATAGCCTTTCCCATATCCAACTCTATTCCCCTCAAGGTCAAAGGCTAGTAATGGGACGAAAACAACATCGATTTTTTTTGGATTAAAAATAATTCCATCTATTGGTTCAGGTATGCCAAGTTTACTAATTTTTAATTTTGTTTCATCAGTCAAAAGAAAACTCTCTAAACTATCTCCTCCTTTTTTAATTTTTGGAATTATAACAAGTTTGTCTTTCCCATAAAGAATTGATAATAAATATTTAGTTTCAACCTCATTTAATTTTTTTGATGAAATAAACAGGTGAAAATATTTTTTGCCCCAAATTGGTAATTCTAAACATTTATTGGCAATTGATATACTTTTTTCTTGTATAAAATTTTCAGAAAAATCCCTCCTTAACTTTTGATATTTTTTTCTTAGAACTAATTTGTTCATTTTTCAGAATTGATGTAACAAAGAAAATAATTATTTTCGTTCAAAGAAAATTAATTGAAAGTTTGAATTAATAAAAAATGAATGATTTCAAAGTCTTTTTAAAATCTTTAACAATCTCTCCAGGGGTTTATCAATTTTATAATAATAATAAAGAAATAATTTATGTGGGGAAAGCTAAAAATCTTAAAAAAAGAGTTTCATCATATTTCAATAAAAACCACACCAACAATAAAACCAGAATTTTAGTAAAAAATATTTTTAAAATTGAATATATAGTAGTCAATTCAGAAATGGATGCTTTATTATTAGAAAACAGTTTAATAAAAAAATATAAACCAAGGTATAATGTGTTACTCAAAGATGATAAAACTTTCCCATGGATTTGTTTAAAAAAAAATCCTTTCCCAAAGGTTTTCCCTACACGAAAAGTTATTAAAGATGGATCTATATATTTTGGCCCATATCCAAATGTTAAAACTGTATATACTCTTTTAGATCTTATAAAAGAAATATACCCGTTTCTAAATCACGAACTAAACCACCTAATGAAAATCAATGATTATTCTAAGTTGAAACAAATTTACGAGGAAAATAAAATTTCTATTAAGAATCTTATCAATGGGAACTTTAAACCCTCCATTGAAAAACTTAATAATCTAATGAAAAGTCATTCTATGAAAATGGAATTTGAAGAAGCCCAAAAAATAAAAGAGAAATTAGATTCCTTAAAAAATTATCAATCAAAATCTACCGTAGTTAGTTCAAAAATCACAAATGTTGATGTTTTTTCTATAATAACTGACGAAAACTATGGATATATTAATTTTTTTCAAGTAGCCTTTGGTTCAATAATTAGGTCACGTACAATTGAAATCAAAAAAAGATTAGATGAAACAGATAAAGAGTTACTATTACTTGGAATAGTTGAATTAAGACAATTATTTAATTCTAACTCAAAAGAAATTTACATCCCTTTTAAAATTGATCTAGATTTAAATGTAAAAGTAACTGTTCCAAAATCAGGTGATAAAAAAAACCTTTTAAACCTTTCTGAAAGAAATGCAAAGTATTTTAGGATGGAAAAATTCAAACAAATCCAAATTATAGATCCCGAAAGACACACCTCAAGAATAATGAATCAGATAAAAACTGATCTTAAATTAATTCAAGAACCAAGATTAATTGAATGCTTTGATAACTCCAATTTACAAGGCTCAAATCCAGTAGCTGCTTGTGTTGTATTTAAAAATGGTAAGCCAAGTAAAAAGGATTATAGGCATTATAATATCAAAAATGTAAAAGGGCCTGATGATTTTGCTTCTATGGAGGAAGTCGTTTTTAGAAGATATAAAAGACTTGTTAATGAAAATTGTGAATTACCGCAATTAATAATAATTGATGGTGGAAAAGGACAAATTTCATCAACCATGAAGAGCCTAGAAAAACTTAAATTAGAAAATAAAATTTCTGTGATTGGGATTGCAAAACGTTTAGAGGAAATCTTTTTCCCTGGAGATCCGACCCCAATATATCTTAATAAAAGATCTGAAACACTAAAAATAATTCAACATTTAAGGAATGAAGCACATAGGTTTAGCCTAACATTTCATAAAAATAAAAGGAGTAAAAACGCTTTAAATTCAAAACTTGACAATATTAAAGGTATTGGTCCCAAGAATAAGATCTTATTACTAAATCATTTCAGATCTTTTAAGCGAATTAAAGCTGCCTCACTAAGTGAAATCTCAATTGTTCTGGGCCCAAAAAGAGGAAATAAACTTTTTGACACTTTAAAAAATATTGACTAAATCATTAATAGTTTTATAACATATATTTAATTAAAAA
>CESO01018462.1_pt1 | contig 12898 bp, 11 predicted proteins | sample 356341 | NCBI WGS metagenome assembly CESO01 (sample SAMEA2621812, study PRJEB7988) | marine metagenome | biome: marine biome (ENVO:00000447); feature: deep chlorophyll maximum layer (ENVO:xxxxxxxx); material: "saline water (ENVO:00002010), including plankton (ENVO:xxxxxxxx)" | depth 35 m
GGACTGGAGCATTCACCGTCAACTCGCTGTAACCGGGACGACCAGTTATGAACCATTGTACCTTGATGCGCTCAATCCCGGGGAAGTTGGTGAATGCCGTAATCTCCAGTTGCGATGGCAGCGAGTCTGCGCACTTGAAGGTGTATTGCACTCTAAAATCCAGGTGGTCAATTTGCGAAGCTTCGTCATGATCCACATGGCCTCCATGTGCATCTCCATGGTCATGACCAGCGTGATAGTCTGTGCCAACGATAAATGAGGGTATTTCCATTGCATCAATGCGCATATCACAGCTGTTGAGTTGTTCCCCGAGCAACCAGGCACCAGCTTCGAGATCTTCGGCAACAGTCGCCAGTAAAATCCATTCTTTCGATGTAGCGGGCATACGTTCAAACCCCAACAGGTTCGCACCAGGGCTTAAAAATTCAATCTGTACTGCCTGGCCTTCTCTAACGAGGTTCAATTCTGCGACACCGTGTTGGTGCGCTACTTGCGCGAACACCGTTGGCAATGACCACAATCCGGTCAAGAGCACCATCATGGCCATGCTCTGTGGCTTGCCAAATCGACCAACTGAGCCTGCTAGGGCAAGAGTTGATAGAGAAAGAGTACGCATGCTTCTCTCCTCACTGGTTGTCGCGCTCAGATGGCACGCGGCCAATCACGACAATATTGTCACCCTTGTTTACTGGCGGGGTGCCAAAAAGTATTAACAGTATGCCAGAAGCTGGAGCCGTGATGGTTTCCATTTCAGTGCCAAAATAGTCGGTAATTACACCCAGGCGCGTACCCGCGCTGACGTAATCACCACTTTGCACTAACTCATCGGCATGCCAGATGCCATCATGCGCGCTATAAACCCGCGCCCGGTCACGAATAAACAGTGGGTTTGGCGGTAAATCGGGTTCGCCAGCGATCATGTTCAGCTCACGCATAACGTTTAACGCGCCCGTAATAATGGGGTCGACATACGCTCCATCGGTCCTGCCGAGTTCGCCAGACTCCACGTCTATGGCCGGAATACCCAGAGTCACGGCCTGCGCGCTTGTATAGATGGCGTCTTCGACTGAGTCATAGGAACCAGCAAACTGGACGATGGTGCCCAAGCCAAACGCGACAGCGATTCGCTTGGATTCTTGCACCACTGCCTCGCCACCGGCTTCCGCATAGTAAGCGCTGTAAGAGGGCCGCAATTTTTCATTGCCATCACCAGCGTGAACATCAATCAGATAATCCGAGCGCACCATGATCTGTTGGGTCAGGGTATGGGCAATACGCCCGGTGATTGTGCCATCGGCATCACCGGGGAATGAGCGATTGAGGTTCTTGAGATCTCCCGGACCAACGTAAATACTACGACCACGAAAAGCCGGCATATTGGCCACATGCACAACGATAAGTGTCCCCGAAAGAGCATTGGCATCGACCAATTCGGGCAAGCGTTGCATTGCCATGATCGGCGCATATTCCGAACCATGAATGCCTGCAATCAGCGTTAACACCGGCCCAGCGTTGACACCATGGGTTATCGTCATGGGGATGAAGCTGCCTACGCCATCCGACCCGGCGCTTATCGGGATTTTCCCCGACAGCTGCTCGCCAGGCTGCACGCTTATCTGTGCCAGCTCGAATGGGTTGACCTTACTGATACTCGGCTGCGCGACAGCCGTGTGGCTGATTATCGCCGCACAAGTAACAGTTGCCGCAGAAAAGTAGCGAGCGAAACCTAACAGCTGCAGCGCCGACAATATTCGCATCATTTTCTTTGTTGCTCTATTTAGCTTGTTGCTTATTTTTTGCATCGGAATCTAATTGTACTGCACCAGCCGCGCCGCTTTCGCGATGAGCCTTAGTCAGATCTTAACCCAACTGCTTTTGAAAAATCAGGAATATAAATCTGAGCCAGGCGTTCTTTGCTAAAAGGCACTTCTCGAAACAATACCGGATAATAAGCACGACGAATCTGCTCGTGATAGTCTCGTACTTTATCTTCGAACGCGAGACTGGCGTTCAGGTTCGTCTGCGCAAGCGCTTCAAGTTGGCGCTGAATAGCCACGGCAGGTGAAATCCAAGCGACGGCTGCCGTCATCTCGTCACGTGTCAGCATGGTCTCGCGATACTGTCTCGCCAGACCAGCTGCCCTTTCGTCGCCAATCTGTTGAAACGCGTAGTACCATTTCCAGTGGAACGCGTCAGTCATGGGCTCAGAATCAGACCACTCCGGATGAGAGGCGTAAAAGGGCTCCATAGTATCTGCCTTAGGCAAATCCCAGGCATCGTTCACAACTTCGCGCTGCAGCAGTGCTACGTCTGCTCCTTTGATACCAGTTACAGAATCTTCAATATAGGCTTTTCCAGCTATGGGGATAGCGAGGGTGAGAATAACCCAGACACCTACATTGATTGAGGCCATGCTTTCAGATCGCAGCGTTTGCCGCATTGCAGTTGCCAAGACGAGCGTTGTCCAGATCGCTAGCTGCAACATGACAGCCAAACTTGCACTCAGCAGTTTTGAAAGGGCGGTTACTTCCATAAAGCCGCCGAACCAGAGTGGAGTAAGTACTGCAATCAGAATACCTAACAAGCGCAGTGCAATGCGCGGTATCCATATCAAACGGGATTTTTTTGCGGTCACCGAAAGCAGATCAAGCCGACCACTTTCACGTTCGCTAGCAATCAGATCATAGAGCACAAAAATCACAATTAGCGGCAGTAAGTAGGCAATCACAAAGGCAAAATCAAACCTACCGGCGAGCGCTAACTCCGGATTGATGCTGTCGGTCTCATAGATTTGGCCTTCCACTGCAAGCGCACGAATACGCATCATGGTGGGGTTCAAGTCTCGTTGGCCGATGGCTGCAAAAGCCAGATCAGAGGGGGAATTCCAGGTCGCATGGAAGGCATCATAGGCAGCACCACCCCAATCGTATGCTTGCGCACGCTTATAGGTGCGCTGTTCAGCATCGAGCTCGATAAATTCTTCAATCAGTTGGCGCTCCTGCGCTACGTAATCGAGCCCCAGCCCAATACTGATGCCAGAAACCGCGAACAACAACAACGTGGCGCCTAGTACCGCTTTACTCTTTAGTAGGAAGCGAAACTCCTGTTCAATCCTGAATCGGAGGTTCATGAATGCAACCTCCTGGCTGAAAGCTGCATTAGCATGAATGCAGCTAGGAACCAAATCCCCAAAGTGAATCCTGCTTGTGAAGCCGCCTGCCAGCGCTGCGCATTGTCCAGTGGCGCCGATTCAAACACCGGCATCTCTTGCCAGTTCATCGAATCGACGCGAGTCCGCTGGCCCGCTTCATCGCTCGCATTGCGGGCAAGATCTTCGGCGAGCGTCATTTCCTCCATCTGCAGGCGATTGAACGTCTGCACCATATTGAAGCGATAGTCCTCTGACGCTTTCAGGAAATGGTGGTGATCCTGAAGCGCTGTGCCGGACAGTGCCATCGAATACGCGCGTATTGCAACAACGGGTGACATCAAGGAAAAACGGTCAGAGGCATTCTTTTGTTCAAGCTCACGGGCCATCCGCTCCTCAGCAAATTGATTCAGCACTTCCGTATCTGCCTCTTCGCCACGTAAAGCGACATAACCGCGATAGTTAAAAGGCAAGTCTTCAATCGTAGCCACGTCATATTCGGCCAGAGTGAGAGTCCTCAAATCCACAAAGGCCTCGTCTTCAATGTCATGAGCATCACCGCCTACACGCATAGCCTCCTCAATTCGCAGATTCGTTTCGATCTGGCTTGGAGACTCCACCGCTGCACTGGCATAGGCGCTGGCAACTCTAGGCATGAGGACTGCTGTAACCACCCACAGGCCGAGCAAGAGAGAAAGCGATTGTGCTGAGGAACGCATTAAGGCTGAAACACTAACAATCACCAGTACCCAAACACTAAGATAAAGCAAATAACCGAGCGCCATACTCATCAGCGACTGGCGAAAACCAAATTCATCTGCACCAGTCGACACTAGACCCAACGTCAGAGGCGGAACTAGGGCCAGCAGAGCCAGCATCCAGAGCGCCAAAGACTTTCCCAAGAGTAAGGTGTTGCTGCCGACTCCTTGCCCTATCAATTGAAACAGCGTTTTGCTTTCTCTCTCTCGGGACACACTCGCAAAGCCACAGATGATCAGTAACAACGGTACCAGAGTTTGCAGCACAAATGCCGGCGAGAAGCTGCCGAATCTTGCCAGGAGGCCAGTTTCTCTCGCGGCTGCAAAAGTGGCAGTATTCTGCCGATGACCTTCCAGAAAAATCGACGTGCCAACCATGGAATCAATACCGGAGTCGATCACAGCCAGAGGTGAAACTGAGCGGTACACGTAATGGCCATAGTGCACCATGCGATGCGGGTGGCGATCGGGCTGGGCCTGAAATATCGCATCGGCCTCCGCCTGCTGAGCCAATCGCTCTTCAGCGTGGCGAGAGACCTCGGCATTGGACACTAGGGCTGCGCATACCGAAATGAGTAACAGAATGACTAACACTGACCCGGCGATTTTCGATCTGCGCCAGTAGCGTAATTCGTCTCCTGCGATTAGTCCTATTGCGGTCATCATGAAGCCCTCTGTTGCAGAAACAGACCACGAATGCGTTCAATATCGACCGAGCCGGATGCGCCCGCCTCAAATTTATCGACCAGTTGTCCAAACCGCAACAAGCCAACACGACTCGCTACCTGGCAAGCGCCGTATAGGTCGTGTGTTACCATCAAGATGGTTACACCTTTCTCAGCCAAGCGTTCAATAATCCGATGGAAATCTTCGACTGCAGCGGGATCCAATCCGGAAGTAGGCTCGTCCAGCAAGAGCACGGGCGTATCCCGCAGCAACGCAAGTGCTATAGCGACTTTCTGGCGCATACCCTTCGAGTAAGACTTTAACGACTTGTACCTGCTATCCACGGGCAGACTGACCTCATCTAGAGCTGCGTTCAAAGTGCTGAGATCAGGGCGCTCGTGACTTAAGGACAAAAAGTAAGTCAGGTTCTCGAGTGCCGTGAGATGCTCATAAAGCGCAGAGTTTTCAGGCAAATAGGCGATGCGCGAACGCACCGCCTCAGGCGCATCTGCCACCGAGTGCCCAAGCACTTCAGCGATACCTGCATTCGGGCACAAGAGGCCCATGAACGTTAACAAGGTCGTGGACTTTCCCGCACCGTTTCCACCTAGCAAGGCAAAAACTTCGCCTTGCTTGACCTCGAAAGACATGCCTGATAACACAGTTTTTCCGCCACGAATGACTTCCAAATCAATTGCCTTGAGTGCGACATTTGTCATTTTCTAGCCCTCACAAGCCGAGAGAGAATTTAGAACGAATAAGTTGCTGAAAGTCGCCACCAGGTTGGCGCACCTGGTTGTACCCAAACGGAGGCATAAGAATTAGTGTAAAACTCTTCATCAAACAGATTGTTTACTTCAGCACGTAAGCCCAACGAATCTGAAATCTGATAATCAGCAGCAATTCTGAATGTAGCGTAGCTTGGCAACTCAAAACTTGGGTCTCCGAATTCACCACTTCGATCACCGACGTATACTACCCCACCGATAAGAGTTAATGTCCTACCTGACATCCGCATATCCTGAGTGACTTGCAGGCTGAGCTGATTCTCCGCAACGTTAAGAAGCTTCGAACCAGCAGGAATAAAGTTATACGAAATAAAATCTGTGTAATCATTCAGCGTTTGCGCATCGACATGAGCATAAGATAACCAGAGATTGGTCGAATCAGTAAGCCTACCGCTTAGATCCAGCTCAAATCCGGAGCTTTCGGCAGCACCGATCGCAGTAGGATTGTAGTCTGCATCAAAAGTTGCAACGTTGGACATATCAAGAGCAAACACCGCTAGGTTTCCGGATAGCGCACCACCGTTTAACGTAAACTTAACGCCAAGCTCTTTCGACTCCGACAGATTAGGGTCTAAACCATTCGTGTCCGTAGCGCCAGACAGTGGACGAAAGTTCTCTCCATAAACCGCATAAAAAGATAATGCATCTGTTGCCTGGTAAACCGCTCCAAACTGCGGGCTTACCTGCGTCTTGGAATAATTGGATGTCCTGTTGGATCTCCGATTTAGCAATTCTTGATCATAGTTATCTACGCGAGCACCAAGCCGGAGCTCAAGCTTATCTGAAAGGCTAATTTGATCCTGCACATAGAATCCAACCGATTTCTGGGTTTCTACCCTATTTACCTGAGGCGCGAAATTTAAGCCGGATTCTGGCGAGTTACCATAGACCGGGCTAAAGACATTAATGCGCTGGTCAGTTGATCTGTCTCGAAAAACAATCTGGTCATTCTCGAAATTGTCAGAATCAAGGCCAACGACAAGCCGATGCGTGACTTCGCCAGTATCGAAGCTTCCCCTCAATTCCGCCCGCAATACTCGATAGTTCGCATCATAATCACGGCGACGGCTGAATCGACCAAAATTCCCGTCTGCATCAGGAGCACCAAAGCCATTTTCCGACGCAAGGCCGTCAAGGCTAGTATCACGATAGTTAAACCCAACCAGCGCACTCCAATTACCATCAAAATCATGCTGGAATTCGACCTGGTGCCCAAGCACGTCAGCATTTATGGGGCCATAACTCGGCTCTCCCAGAAATCGACTCTCAGGGATGATACCTAACGTATCGTCTATCGCTATCACGCCTCGATCAAACGGCATTTCCTGGTCACTGTATTCCATTTCATAAGTAAGTTGGCTGGATTCACTGATCCGCCAGGCTAATGAGGGGCTGAACATAAGTTTCTGAGACTCGACCGTATCTCTGAAGCTCTCAGCATCTTCATAAGCACCTACCAGTCGAATCGCGACATCATCAGAGAGCGGCGCTGTATAGTCAAAATCAACGCGGTTAGTGCTCCAGCTGCCGGCAGACACAACTACTTCTCCAGCAGTTTCAAACGTGGGTCGTTTAGTAACTAGATTAACTGTACCACCTGGTTCCCCGCGTCCATACAATGCTGCCCGTGGACCTTTCAATACTTCAACCGATTCAACGCCTGATAAATCGCGCGCACCTCCGAAACCTCGCCCAGCGTTAAAGCCATTAACGAGGAAGTTGCTCGGCAAGTTTTCATCGCCGACGAACCCACGAATAGCGAAACTGTTCCACAGACCTCCGAAATTGTTTTGCCTGGAGGTAGAAGCAGACAAATCAAGTGCTTGAACAAGATCGACCACGCCCGCGTTGCGCAAGGTTTCTGCATCAATTCTCATTTCTGCCTGCGGGGTTTCCAGATCACCAAAATCCCCTTGATAGGCACGGTGCTGACCAATAACGAAAATAGATTCTATTTCCTCATTGCCATTTTGCTGCGCTGATGCACCAGGCAACATTAATGCATGCATTGCTATACTTGCGAAGAGTGCGCAATGCGCTGGTTTTAAATGTTGAACTGTCTGGGCGTTTTTAAGTGTTGGGCGTACTCTGGTTTTAGACATCTTAGATCCTTTGATTTTCACTTCACATTCTCACTATTTAGAAACATAAAAAATCATTGGCGGGTGCGAGCAATGCCACACAATGCCAAAAATATAAGTTTTGGGGGATTTACGATTCAGTCTGAATGGATTTCAGGCTAAATTGAAATAGAGCTATTTATTTCTTTTCTACTTGAATGGCCTTTCAGGCAGGCGGGCAGTCAACGTATCCTGCCCGCCTGCTTCCATTCAGGCTAGTATTCGTATCTCAGACCGAGCGTGATACCACGACCGAACTCCGGCGAGAATAGCTTCAAAAAGGAAGCATGGTTGCGGACCTGTTCGTCCAGCAGATTATCCCCGCGAGCGAATAGCTTCACTTCCGAGTCACCAACCGCGATGTGGTAGTCAGCATAAATTGAAATCAGCGTGTATCCATCGGTGGCCAACTCTAGACGGCTCACGTCTTCCTGGTCGTTCACACGCGTCACATGCAGATGGGTACTCCAATTGTCACCATAGTATCGAATTTCAGAGCCAAACTTCGAGGCCGGTATGCGCGGCAGGTTACCACCGGTTTTCAGGTCCGCGTTTACTCTGTCACCAAATAGAGTCAATTCCGCATTGTAGCGGTCATTCTGAGCCAGGGTGAATGTCAGCTCTGCTTCAAAGCCACTGAACGTGGCATCCTGCTGCAGATAGGCAGCAATCGGCGTTTCTTCCGCTTCTTCACCAGTGATATCCAGATAGATATAGTCATCAATCGAATTGTAGTAGGCGCTGAACTCACCAGTAACTGATCCGGTATTAAGCCGATAACCAAATTCGATGTTATTTGACTTCTCAGTATCCAGGTTTGGATTACCGATTTCTAACAGGCCCGTTGCCGCGTGTACAACCAGTTGCTCATCATCAGCAAATCTGCCACAGGTTTCTAGCGAGGCGTTGGAGAACAGCTCCTCAACTGATGGCGCGCGCTCTGAGCTCGCTGCAGAGATCATCAGATTACTGCTTTCGTTTACATCATAAAGTCCGCTAGCACTGACGCTAACCACATTGTCGTCATAGGCACAACGACCACCTGGATCCACGTCAGCAGACTCGAATCGAAATCCCAACTCACCGGTAAACCGATCAGTGCTGTATCGTTCAACGCCAAACAAGCCGACATTGCGAATATCTGACGGAGCGATAAAGGCTTCCTCACCGGTGGCACTGAATTCAGAGTCACCAATCTGCAAGCCATAGACGCCAGCCCAATCACCAGTTGGTGTGCGCGTCAGTACGAAGCGAGATTCGACACCCTCGTTACTGAAGAGCGTGCCAACTTCGGCACCACCGTCTTCAAAAAACTCGATTTCACTGTGCTCGTAATCAGTAATGCCCACAGTCCCGCGAATGCTCTCGATCCAGGAGTTTTGGAATCTGTACTCGCCTTTGAAATCATAGCGCTGCTGATCTAGCGCTAGGCGCACAAATTCTACTTCTTCCTCACCGTGCTCATCACCGTGATCATCATCATGATCATCGTCATGATCGTCGTCGTGGTCGTCGTCGTGGTCTTCGTCCTCGTGCTCATCACCATGACCATGAGCGTGAGAGTGAGTTCCAGGAGGCAAGCCATAGTCGTTCTCTAAAGAGCTGTAAGAAAAGCCGAAAAAGCCTTGATCGCCAACAAATGAGAAACCGGCGGTGCCACCTTTAGCTTCGCCGTTAGAGTTGCCGATAAAACCATTGGTATTCTCAAATTCTTCTTCATCATGATCATCATGGTCGTCATCGTGATCGTCATGATCATCATCGTGGTCGTCATGATCATCATCGTGGTCGTCATGGTCATCATCGTGGTCGTCATGATCATCACCGATGAAGGCAGCGGTGAGTTCTTCGAGTCGTTCTACCCCAATCTCGTCGATGGCAAAGCCATCAATGTCCACGTTGTCGTTATCTCGATTAAAGTAATCTAGATGAATCCCCACATTGCCTATAGAGGAATCTAATCGAAATACGGTCTTGTTTTCATTGTTAACAGAGTTGTAGTTCTGCTCCAACTGGAAATCGGTCTGGCCTGGTAAGGTTTCCGGGATTCGATTGTCAATGACGTTTATTACGCCACCAATCGCACCACTCCCGTAGAGCAGAGTCGATGGGCCTCGCACGATTTCCAGCCGATCGGCGAGTAAAGGCTCCACGCCATTGCCATGGTCAGGACTGACATTTGACGCATCAGTGAGGGCGATGCCGTTTTGCAGCACTGATACCCGGTTGCCGGTTTGTCCGCGAATGATGGGCTGACCAACTCCGGAGCCGAAAGAAGCGCTATTAACCCCTATTTCATTTTTTAGCGTGTCGCCAAGAGAGTTCGTCACTTTTTCCCGCAACTCTTCGCCTGAAATCACATTGATAGGTAGCATGGTTTCAGCTTGGGATTCGGCGAACGGCGCTGTGATGACTATCTCATCAATACGTTCATCTTCATGCAATGGCGCTCTATCCTGGGCCGCAGCCAGAGTGGATGCGGAGCCAATGGCAACAACGCCAGCGAAACGATATGGGAATACAAATTTCACGGGAGACCTCTTCAAATAATTTCCAGACACTTCTTCCGCATGTTCTACATGCGATTTTTCTTGCGTACTCTATAGCCACGAAGGAGCACAACATTAGCGCTGCGAATCCCTTAGGGCACAAAACAATTGGAAATTAAGCTTGGGGAGGTGCCCGCGCGTGGGCAGGAAGAGGGGCCTGGGCGAACCAGGTGGGTTGAACGTCAGCGCTCTCAGCAAAATGCGACTCGGGAACCTGAGCTGCCGTAGAGTCGATGATTATCTCATCGTCGGAACCCAGCTTGACACAAATTTCACAGTCAACCTGTTGGTTTGCATCACTGCCGTGATAGTGGGTAAGATCTACCGTCTGCGCAGACAAAAATAGCACACAAGCCAGCACCATTAGCGTGTTACCGGCTTTGCCTGCATCGAGATCGCGCATTAATTGTTTAAATTGATGGATCATACGTCGCCGGAGTATTGATTACCCTAGCGGATGTGTCAAGGATTAGGCTTCGCTGAGTGACGCAGCGAATTGCTCCAGGGCCGCTAATCCGACTACATCTTGCCCCGCCAGCGCCAGCTCCTGTCGCGTTACCTGAGCGAGCTCCGTGTCCAGTGTGGCAAGATGTCTGTCTTCCTGGCTGCGCCGGGCCTCCAGAAACGCCCCCTGCCCCTTGGGTGAGCGTTTATTCACAACCAGACCGCCGACATTTACGCCAGACTTGCCCAATTGATGGTACAGTTCTATCGTTTCAAGCACCGGCAGCCGTTCGGCGGCGAGCACGATGATAAAGTTGGTCAGCTCCGCATTGGCTAGGGTATCCCGCAGATGAGAGAACTTGTGGCGCCGGCGCAGCAAGATCTGGCGAATCCGGCTCTCTTTTTCCTTCTCCGCTATGTCAGCACCACCGATGGTCTTGTCTTCCATACTTGAGTCCCGCCCCAGATCCCTTACGACCTCTGCAAAACGATCGGCTTTCTCTCGACGCTTGATCAGACCCTCGGTCCAGGCCGACATCATTTCCGGCAGCACCATCAGCCGTGCGGTATGTCCAGAAGGGGCCGTGTCGAACACTAAGAGATCATATTCGTCTACCCCCTCCTCCGTAATGTCCGCAATTTTCTCCAGCAATGCAGCCTCATGCATACCCGGCGCATCCCGTGACAGCTCCATATGCTTATCGATCTCACCGTGTTGGGTTACCGGCATCAATTGATGCAGGGCATGACTCACCTCATTTAAGTGTGTCGCCACGATGTTATCAGGATCCAATTCGAGAGCATCGAGCTCAGCAGTGATGCGCACAGGACTGGGGCCAATCGCACGGTCAAAGAGATGCCCCAGATTGTGAGCTGGATCGGTCGAGACCAGCAGCACCTTGCCGCCCGCATTGGCAACTGCAAGCGCTGTCGCGGCGGAGACTGTGGTCTTGCCGACGCCGCCTTTGCCACCGAAAAAGAGAATCTTATGTGAACGCGCGAGTTCTAACAGCAACTTATATGATCCATCGGCGAGCGCTCCATGCCCATTCGGGTGTGCCACTCGTGAAAGCGGTCGTAAACGATAGGCAGAAGCTCGATGGTGTAAAACGCGGCAGGGTTTGGAATACCCAGACTTTCGGCAAACACCAGCAACATGAATAGATCATCCTCGTCACGCTGTGCCCGCCCAAAAGAACGGCGATAGGGCGTAACGTAATAGTCATGCAGCCCTTCTTCCAACTTCGCGAGCCAGCTTTTACCATCTCGGCTGTTTTTGTCGATCTTGTCGTGCTTGTCCATATTTGCCTGCCAGGAATTATCGCAGATTCATGTTGTTAGCTAATTATGCGCGTTGATCTTGCGAATGCCCAGCACAGCAGCAACCCGCCTTTCACTAATAGTCTCTATGCTGAACCTTTATCCTGCTGCATCTCTTTGTTTTTGGCGCGCCTCAGCCGCGCCTGTTTGGGATCGACCAGCAAGGGTCGGTAGATCTCAACTCGGTCCTTGGGCTGCACGATGTACTCGCTGGGCGTAGGCAATACTTTGCCATTCAGTGGCTGCGAAAATATGCCCATCGGATCTTTGTGGATATCAATCATATCGAAGCGCTCGGAAATACCGGACTGTTCAACTGCCTCTAGCGCCGTGCAGCCCTCAGGCACCTCAACAGTGATAATTAACTGTTGATGCGATAGGGCATAGGCCACTTCAACTTGAATGTGTTTCTCTCCGTTTGTATCCGTCACTGACATATTTTTTCTAACTGCCTTAATTATTTATTCGCCATAAACCACCGCGGCGCGCTTGACGATAGCATCAACCTGCGCGTTGGCCATAGAAGAAAACAGGGTGCCAGCAGCAAGATCCAGGAACGCGCGTGAGAATTCGAAGTTCATGGACAGGGAAACCTTACAGGCTTGATCGCTAAGTGGCACAAATTTCCACTCCGCGGAGAACTCGCGAAAATTCCCTTCAAGCAATGACATAGAAATCCGATTTGGCCGTTCCAGAGCGTTACGCGTGGTGAAGCGCTGCTCAACGCCAGTGGCACCTAACTGCAGCTCACCCACCAATTCTTCATCCGACTTTTCGATTACCCTTGCACCTCGACAACCCGGCATGAAGCTGGGGTAGGCCTCAATATCATTCACCAGATCGAATAGATCGGCCGCGGAATGATTCACTAGTGCACTGCGTTCGATTTTCGGCACGAGAGCCTGCTATCCAAAGTAAATCTGTTTAACCGTGCTCAGAAAAACCGCAAGCAGGACGAGTGGAATCACGGTACCAAGAGAGAGGTTGATATATCGTTCGGTCAAAGAACCAGCATACTTGTCGTCTCCAATCACCAGCTCCTCTTTCAACCCACTCACCCTCCATTTATAGGCGCAGAAGATACACACGGTGAAGCCCACAAAGG
>CESO01015811.1_pt1 | contig 12887 bp, 12 predicted proteins | sample 356341 | NCBI WGS metagenome assembly CESO01 (sample SAMEA2621812, study PRJEB7988) | marine metagenome | biome: marine biome (ENVO:00000447); feature: deep chlorophyll maximum layer (ENVO:xxxxxxxx); material: "saline water (ENVO:00002010), including plankton (ENVO:xxxxxxxx)" | depth 35 m
TTTTACTTTTTTAGCATTGACTTTATCCTGAACTTTTTTCTCTTGATTGTTCATTGCCTCTAATAAGCTTTGTACTTGTTGAGGAGAAAGTTGACCTTCATTTGGAGCTTGTCTTTTATTTTCAGGAGGTTTATTTTGTTGGTCCTTTTCTTTCTTATTTTGATCCCCTTCATTTTTAGGTTCTCCATCTTCTTTATCATTTCCTTGGTCACCTTCTTTATTAGGATCTTGTTCATCTTTATTTTCTTGATCACCTTTTTGATCCTTTTGATCCTTATCTTGTTCATTGTCTTGCTCCTTGTCTTTTTGATCTTTTTGATCTTTCTTATCGTCTTGCTCTTGTTCTTCAGGAGGTTTTTCGTTGTTTAAAAGTTCTTTCGCAAGTGCATAATTATAGCGAGTTTCATCGTCAGAAGGATTGTTCCTCAAGGCATTTTTATATGCCTCTACGGCTTTTTGGTATTCTTTCTTCTTCATAAAAACATTCCCCATATTATGAAATGCTCTATGTTTTTCCTCCTTTGAAGAAGCAAATTTTTGTGTTTGAAAAAATCGCTGGGAAGCTTCTTCATATTGTTCCGCAAGGAAGTGGGTGTTGCCTAAATTGTGTAATGCTGTTGACTTTTCTGGAGCTAGAGATAGTGCTTTTCGATATGACTTTTCAGCAGCTACAAGGGCTCCCTCTTCTACCTCACTATTCCCATCGTAGATATGATTAATAATCTCTCCCTTTTGCGCTTGAATGAAACTTAAAGCGCCTATAATAAAAATATAAAACAGTTTATTTTTCATTTTCATTTTCGTTAAAAAGATCCAACTTCTGAACCCATTTTGTTTTGGTTTCAAACAAAAATAAGTCCATTATCAGAAAAATTAAAGCAACTATTAAAAAAGGTTGAAAACGGTCTTTATAACTAACAAACTTTTTGGCTTCAAACTCTTTTTTATCCATTGCCTTGAGTTGTTCTGAGACAAAGTCTAATACTGCCTGTGTATCATTTCCATCTTGATATTGACCATTGGTAGCAGTTGCAATAGACTCTAATACAGTCGAATTTCTTTTAGTGATTACAACCTCCCCTTCAAAATCCTTTTTATAAGACTCGGTAACCCCATTTCGCTTAAGGGGTATGGGAGCACCATTTTCTGTCCCTACACCAAATGTAAAAATTTTAATCCCCAGCTCCCCAGCTCTAGCTGCAGCATTTGCTGCTTCATCTGAATGATCTTCACCATCAGAGACCAAAAAGATCACCCTATTGGTTTGATCATCATCATCAAAAAATGTCCCTGATAAATCAATCGCATTGTCCAAAGCTGTTCCTTGTGAGGATAGCATATCTGTATTTAATGCCTGTAAAAACATTTTTGCTGAGCCGTAATCAGTAGTAATTGGAAGTTGAGGAATAGCTTGGGCTGCATAAGCTATTATCCCTACTCGGTCACTAGCTAACTGATTTAGTATTGCTGAAACCAGTCGCTTTGACTTTTCAATTCGATTAGGTGCAATATCCTCTGCTAACATACTTTTAGAAACATCAATGGCAAAAACGATATCTACTCCTTCTCTTTTCACTGTTTCTAATTGCGTTCCAATTTTTGGATTCATGAGTCCTAATATTAGGAGAGAAATTGAAAAACTAATAAGTACGAGTTTAAATATAGGTTTAAAACGGGATTGATTTGGGCTTAGCTCCTTGAGTAATGCAGGATTTCCAAAACTGGATTGTAATTTACGTTTCCATCTAACTACCAATGCGTATACCAGCCAAAATATTGGAAGAATTCCAAAAAGATAAACAAAATGATATGCGTCTATTTGATACATTTAAATAAAGCTTTTGAATAAGGTGTTTTTCCCCAACCATTCTAAAAAAAGTAACGCCAAAGCAAGCAGTATTAATATCCTGTATTTCTCTTGGTAGTTGTAATACTTAAACTCTTCAATTTCTGTTTTTTCAAGTTTGTTGATTTCAGCATAAATTTCCTCTAACTTTTTATTGTCTGTTGCGCGGAAATAAATTCCTCCAGTTGCCGAAGCTATTTCTTTTAGTAAGCCCTCATCAATTTCAACCTTTGTCATGCCATATTTGAACTCTCCTGTGGGTAAAATTGCCACTGGAGCTCTTGCAGTTCCATTACTTCCCAATCCAATAGTGTAAGTCTTAATCCCAAATTCTACCGCCAACTCTATGGCAATTTTTGGATCTATGAAGCCTGAATTATTGACCCCATCTGTCAATAAAATAATTACCTTACTTTTCGCCCTACTGTCTTTTAATCGATTTACAGAAGTAGCTAATCCCATTCCAATGGCAGTTCCATCTTCAATAAGACCTTGGTAAGCAATCTCGCGAAGTGCCCCTTTTACAATAGACTTATCACTTGTAATAGGTGTTTTTGTATAACTTTCTCCTGCATATACCACCAATCCAATACGATCAGACAAACGGTCATCCACAAAGGATGAAGCAACCCTTTTTAATGCGCTCAATCGATCTGGTTTTAGGTCTTGAGCTAACATACTAGAGGATACATCTATAGCCATTATTATATCAATTCCTTTGTTAGTTCTTGTCCTTGTAGAAATATCTACTGTTTGGGGACGGGCAATGGCAAGAATGATGAGTCCTAAGGCCAAAATTCTAAGTACAAAAAGAATTGGTCTGACCTTACTCAAAAAAGAGTTTTGCTTACCAAAACCAGAAAGTGATGATATCTTTAAACTTGCCTGATTTTTTTTACGCGTGATCACATGCCATGCAATAGCAAAAGGCAAAAAGAGCATTAGCCAGAGATAATTCGGATTTGCAAAAAAAATTCCTTCAAACATTACCTATAGTTCTTCAATTAATTTAAGTGTGTTCAAAATTCGCTCCTCAATGCCTTCCCCATATCGATCATTTTTTTCATACATAAGCGTCAAAATGATGGTTCCTTGATCGAAAGTAAACAAATATGCACTGAAGTTACATCGAACTCGTTCTTGTTGTTTCTTTTTAGGGTAATCTAAAGTACCATAAACTTTTGCAGCTGGTGTCCCACTGGGTAGTGTGACGGCATCGTTTTTCATAAATATATTTACAGCTCCCTCTGATTCAAAACTTGAAATAATTGAATTAACCAACTCCTGACCTTTTTGAAGGTCAGCCTGTTTGGGATCTTTTTGAGTAGCCTCAGGGCTATTGGGTTTGGGCTTTGGAAAATCAAATGAGAGATTTATATAAAAGGGGCTATCAAAAGTGCCTAATCGAAACTGTTGTTTGGGCTGGTCAGAAGAAGAAATCCGCTCAAGAATCTCTGGTGTCTCAACTACTATCGGTGGAGTTCCGTATTGACTTTTATACCATTGGCCGCTGGTCAATACTTTTGTTGGATATCGAAGTAGAGTGTCTCTAACCGGATAATATCCGTAGATCAACATACAAATTACAAGTGTCAATATTGCTAAAATTACACCTCCTGAAATCCCCCAAATCCATTGTTCTTTTCTTCTTTTTTTAGTTAAAAATTCCTGATAAGCTGCTTTTTCTCGAAGTTCTTCTTCAGTAGGTTCAGGAAGTGCTTCTTTTGTTTCTTTGACCACCAGTTCTACGGATTTTCTGTCTTCACTCGCTGTATACACCTCAGGCATGGATTTAGCAAATTTCACCAAATCAGCATTCTGTAATACTTTTCTCAAACTTTTTAATGTTTCTCGATCCAAATCTAATACTCCTGAATCCTTTCGCAACTCTAACTTAGTTAACAGTTCCTCGGATGTACTTTCTAGTGCATCAATTTTGGCTTCTTCTTCAAGATAACGTCTAACTACATCTGTTAGTCTAGAATAATAGCGTTTAAATTCCTCTTGTTCTGAGAGCTTTTCATTCTCTAGTGCTTTAAGCTCTTCGATTGCTCGTTCAAAAGGTGGTAGTTCACGTTCACGTAATTCTTTTTTCCGTTTTTGAAATAAATAAGTATAGAGTATTCCGATGATAATTAAGCCTGCTACAAGCCCCCAAAGAATTTGTGAGATTAAAGTGTCGTAATTCTTTTTTACCTCAGTAAGCGGTTTAATATTGTAAAGTTTTTGTTGAGTCGTGTCAACTACTACAGGATTTACTCGAATTTGGATGAGTTCGGTGATTTTTGAAAAGCCATCCACCAACACTTGTTGTTGGGGTAAAAAATAATTGCCAGAATCAAATTGAATCAGTGCATATTTTTTAGTATATAAATAATGTGACTCAGCTCTTAATGTGTCAATTGGACTCTCTTCTAGTAATTCAAAGGGAGCGAAAATAGGTTGTTCAGGAAAAACTACCTGAGATGAACTATCCGCTTTAATTTGTAAAGTATAGTTAAGTTGTTCGCCGATTAGAACATTGGTAGTATCTATTTCTACTTTAAGTTCGGCAGACTGTTGTGTCCATGAAGCCAAAGACATAAAAAAAGTCAAAAGGCTCAAACTATATTGCTTCCTTTTACCCACGTGCTTTAAAATATCCTAATAGTTTTTTTACATAACTTTCCTCTACACCGCAGCTCAAATGTCCTGCACCATTTTTTTTGAATAATTCTTCAAAACTGTTTACGTTAGCTGCATATTGTGCGGCATATTTTCTTCGAATTTTTTTGGAAAAGGTATTAATCCATTTCATATCTCCGGTCTCTGCGTCAATCATAGGAACCATTCCCAGATTAGGAAGGGTCTTTTCCATGGGATCAAAAACACGAATTCCAGTTAAATCGTGTTTTTTTGCAGCGATACGAAGTGTTTTTTGATAGCCCTCATTCATAAAATCAGACAAAAGAAATACAATTGCTTTCTTTTTTAATACACTGGAAAGAAACTCCAATGCAGAAGAAATATCAGTTTTTTGACTTAGTGGTTTAAATTCTAATAATTCTCTGATGATTCTCAAAATATGGGAACGCCCTTTTTTTGGTGGGATAAATAATTCTACCTGATCTGAAAATAAAACCAGCCCAACTTTATCATTATTCTGCAAGGCTGAAAAGGCTAGTGTGGCTGCAATTTCTGTTAGGGTTTCTCTCTTAAACTGGGAGCGTGTTCCAAAAGCTTCTGAACCACTCACATCTACAACCAGCATCAATGTCAATTCTCTCTCTTCCTCAAAAATTTTTACAAAAGGTTCATTGTATCGCGCAGTAACATTCCAATCAATCGCTCGTACATCGTCACCAAATTGATATTGACGTACTTCACTAAAAGTCATCCCTCTACCCTTAAAAGTTGAGTGATATTCTCCTCCAAAGACGTGATCACTCAGACGGCGAGTCTTGATTTCAATTTTACGAACTTTCTTTAGAAGCGCTTTAGTATCCATTTAGTGCTGTCTATGAAGACTTTAGTTTAAAAGAAAGTGGGCTCTATGGTACCTCCACTTCGTTAATAATCTGAGTAATGATATCCTCGGAGGTAACATTTTCTGCTTCTGCTTCATAAGTCAAACCAATTCTATGTCTAAGGATATCATAAATTACAGCTCGTACATCCTCTGGAATAACATATCCACGATGTCTTAAAAAAGCGTGACACTTAGCTGCAGTTGCTAAATTAATGCTTCCCCTTGGTGATGCTCCAAAACTAATTAGAGGTTTGATAGGTTCAAGGTTGTATTTTTCTGGATAGCGTGTTGCAAAAATGAGGTTCAAAATATAATTCTCAATTTTCTCATCCATATACACCTCTTTTATGGTCTCTTGAGCCGCCAATATTTGTTTGGTAGTCACCACAGGTTTAACCTGTACATTATTAGTATTTAAATTATTTCGGACAATAAGTTGTTCTTCATCAAGTTTGGGATAGTCAATTACTGCTTTAAGCATAAAGCGATCTACTTGGGCTTCTGGCAATGGGTAAGTTCCTTCTTGCTCTACTGGGTTTTGTGTTGCCATAACCAAAAATGGCGCTTGTAGTTTGAATGTTTTATCACCAATAGTAACCTGCTTTTCCTGCATGGCTTCTAAAAGTGCAGATTGGACTTTTGCAGGTGCTCTATTAATCTCATCAGCCAATACAAAGTTGGCAAAAATAGGTCCTTTCTTTATTGAAAAGTCATTTTCTTTAATGTTATAAATCATAGTTCCTACAACATCAGCAGGTAGCAAATCTGGAGTAAACTGAATTCGACTAAAACTTCCTTTAACAGCCTGGCTCAAGGTGTTAATGGCCAATGTTTTTGCTAATCCTGGCACCCCTTCTAAAAGGATGTGCCCTTTACCTAAAAGGCCTATTAGAAGACGCTCTACCATGTGCTTTTGCCCTACAATTACTTTATTCATTTCTAAAGTAAGTAAATCTACAAAGGCACTTTCTTTCTCAATTTTATCATTGATTGCCTTAATATCAATCATGTCAATACTTTTGTTTTCCATGGAGATTATAAATTTTTAGGACTGCAAATTTGAAAAATTAAAATTCTTTTTGTTGTTAACAATTGGTTAAAAAATCAAGCCACTACTGATGGAGATGGTTTCAATTGTTCTTATTTTAGAAGTGAATTTAATGCATTTTCCTCAGATGAATCCATTTTCGAGAATTATTTCTGGAACTATGACTTGGGGTAGTTGGGGTGCTCAAATGTCTAGCTACCAAATGCGAGATCAAATCGAAAAGTATTTTGCTCTTGGAATCACAACTTTTGATCATGCTGACATTTACGGGGGTTATTCTACAGAAGCCGAATTTGGAGCAGCTTTTGCTAAATCAAATGTACCTAGAGAAAAGGCGCAATTCATTACAAAATGTGGTATTCAGATGCCTTGTGATAATAGACGACTTCCTATAAAATACTACGATTACTCAAAGCATCACATTCAAAAAAGTGTTGAAAATTCACTGAATTACTTAAACACTGACTATATTGACCTTCTGCTTCTTCATCGCCCCAGCCCATTATTACGTGCAGAAATCGTAGCTGAAACAATCCAAAAACTTCAAAAACAAGGAAAAATTAAATACTTTGGGGTTTCGAATTTTATGCCTTCACAAATCACCCTATTAGAAAAAGAAATTAAACTTAGTTGGAATCAGATTGAATGCTCACTTACTCACGAAATTCACATGTTTGACGGAACACTCGACTTTTTAACTGCTGAAAATATTGGCGCCATGGTTTGGAGTCCACTAGGTTCTTATTTCAAAAAAAGCAATCATCAAACAGCTCGAATTAAAAAATGTCTGTATTCACTTTGCGAAAAATACAACTGTTTTGAAGAGCAACTTTTATTGGCTTGGCTCCTTAAACATCCATCAAAACTGTACCCTATTGTCGGTACTACTTCTTTACAAAGAATTGAAAATGCTATTGGAGCATTAAAAATAAAAATAGAACTCACAGACTGGTTTTTACTATTAGAGGCTAGTCAAGGAAATGAAGTTCCTTAAAAACAAAAGATGAAAGATAAAATTGTATGTATTACAGGGGCAAGTAGTGGAATTGGTTGGGCTACTGCAAAAGCTTTCGCAAATCAAAATGCACGTTTGATACTTTGCGGAAGAAGAAAAGAAAAACTAGTAGAATTACAAAAACAACTCAATGTTGACTCGATCCAGCTAATTTTTGATGTAAGAGAAAGAAAAGCTGTTTTTGAAGCATTTGAAAGCCTCCCTGATTCTTGGAAACATATAACTATTTTGATTAATAATGCTGGAAATGCTCATGGAATTGATCCGGTTCAAACAGCAAGTATTGATGATTGGGATGCCATGATAGATGGAAATGTAAAAGGCCTGATGTATGTAACCAAGGCCGTATTACCTAAAATGGTGGAAGTCAAAAAAGGACAGATTATCAATTTAGGTTCTATTGCTGGTAAAGAAGTTTACCCTAACGGCAGTGTTTATTGCAGTAGTAAATTTGCTGTAGATGCTTTTACTTCAGGACTAAGAATTGATTTAAATCCGTATAAAATTAAAGTAGGTGCTATTCATCCTGGTTTGGTAGAAACAGAATTTTCTCAAGTACGCTTTAAAGGAAATACCGATCGAGCTGAAAAAGTATATAAGGGAATTGAAGCTCTTTCTGCTGAGGATGTCGCAGATGCAATTTTGTATATGGCAAATACTCCTGAAAGAGTAAATATTGCTGATTTAGTCATTTTACCAACACAACAGGCTAATGCCTATATTCAAAACAGAGACAGCTAATCTTAAAATGTGTTATCCAACATTAATAAGAAATTTCAAAAGTAAATATATGAGATTTACTCTTCTTCAATCTCGGGATATAAAAAATTGTTATAAGGAAAACGCGTAACATGAATTTGACGAACTTCTTGATATACCCTTTTTCTTAACCCCTCTAAATTTTCTTTGTTAAGTGCAGAAATAAAGAGTGCATTTCCATTAGCCTTTTGAAACCAAGTTTCACCCCACTCCTTAAGCGTGTAGTGCCTGGGCCCTCGCTCTTCAACCAATTCCGAGTCATCCCAAGGTTCTGGTTTATATGCATCAATCTTATTAAATACTATTAAAGTTGATTTGTCAAGGCTATTAATCTCCTTTAAAATTTGATTGACAGACTCAATATGCTCTTCAAAATTTGGATGAGAGATATCTACCACATGAATTAATAAGTCAGCCTCTTTAACCTCATCTAAAGTACTTTTAAATGATTCTACTAATTGAGTAGGTAGTTTTCTAATAAATCCCACAGTATCACTCATCAAAAAAGGAAGATTTCCAATCACTACTTTTCTAACAGTAGTATCCAATGTGGCGAATAATTTGTTTTCTGCAAAAACCTTACTTTTAGAAATCACATTCATAAGAGTTGATTTTCCAACATTAGTATAACCCACCAAAGCTACACGAACTAAAGCCCCTCGATTACCTCTTTGGGTTTTCATTTGCTTATCTATGGTTGACAGTTTCTTTTTGAGTAAAGTGATTTTCTCTCTAACAATACGTCGATCTGTTTCGATTTCTGTTTCCCCTGGTCCACGCATGCCTATTCCCCCTCGTTGGCGTTCCAAATGTGTCCAAAGCCCTTTTAGTCGTGGCAATAAGTATTCGTATTGTGCTAACTCTACTTGAGTTCGAGCATAACTAGTTTGCGCTCGTTGGGCAAAAATATCAAGAATGAGTCCAGTCCGATCTAAAATTTTACATTTTAATAATTTTTCAATATTCCCCTGTTGTGCTGGGGTGAGTTCGTCATCAAAAATAACGGAGGAAATATCATTAGCTTTTACATATTCAATAACCTCTTCCATTTTTCCTGAGCCTATAAAAGTTTTAGGATTGGGGGGGTCAATTTTTTGGAAAAATCTTGTTTTTACTTCACCTCCTGCAGTATAAGCTAAAAATGCAAGCTCATCTAAATATTCTTTTGACTTTTCAGCATTTTGTTTAGAATTAATTACTCCAACTAGTACTGTTTTTTCAACATCAAGTAGCTTTCCATCAATCACCTAAGTCTTTCCATTTTTTTAATTCAAAGCCTTTATTATTAAAAACACCATAGGTAAAATGAGTAATCCAATCCCCAAGATTAATATATTTTGATTTTAAATTTAATTCAATTTCCAATGGAATATGTCGATGTCCAAAAATGAAAAAATCTCGATGTTTTTGTTTTAGTTTTCGTCTAGCATATTGTGCCAACCATTCTTTCTCTTCCTCTTCAAAAATAATATCTTTTGCTCCAGAAATTAATTTATTTTTTACTGAAAAATAATGCCCTAAACGCATTCCAATATCAGGATGAAGGCTTTGATACAACCTTTTAGCTAAAGGATTAACAAATATTTTTTTCATCAGCTTATAGACTTTATCATTAGGGCCTAATCCGTCACCATGCCCAATAAAAAATGTGGTGTCATCAATAGTAAAATCCATGGGTTTGTGATAAACACTTATTCCTAGCTCTGTTTCAAAATAATTACGCATCCATAAATCATGATTCCCAACAAAATAATGGATCTTAATTCCATTGTCTGCGAGATTTGCTAATTTTCCTAAAACACGAACAAATCCTTTAGGAACCACATGTTTATATTCGAACCAAAAGTCAAAAAGATCCCCTAATAAAAACAAAACGAAGGCATCTTTTTCAATTTCATCAAGCCAATTCAAAAAAATCTTTTCACGCGCTTTACTTGCCTCGAGAGTAGGTGCTCCAAAATGTTGATCTGAGGCAAAATAAATTTTTTTATTTTTCAGGATTTTCATTTACCTATCCGATGGCTTGATCTAAATCATCAATTAAATCACGAACATCCTCTATTCCAACACTGAGTCGAATTAATGCATCAACAACACCACTTTTTTCTCTTATTTCTTTTGGTATTGAAGCATGGGTCATACTTGCAGGATGTCCTGCTAAACTTTCCACTCCACCTAGGGACTCTGCAAGAGTAAAAAGCTTAAGTTTCTCTATAATTTCAATTGCAGAATTATAATTTGCACCTTTTGTTACAAAAGATAACATCCCACCAAAATCTTTCATTTGAGATTTAGCTACTTCGTGATTAGGGTGATCTTCAAGACCAGGCCAATAAACCTTTTCAATTTTTGGATGTTTTTGCAAATACTCAGCAATTTGTTCTGCATTTTCACAATGCCGTTTCATTCTAACATGTAGTGTTTTAATTCCTCTTAAAGTAAGGAAACTATCCATAGGCCCGGGTACAGCACCACTTGCATTTTGAATAAATCCAATTTGCTCAGCCAAATTTTTATCATTGGTTACTAGGCTTCCTAAAATTACGTCTGAATGGCCTGCAAGGTATTTAGTAGCTGAATGCATTACGATATCTGCACCCAAAACAATGGGCTGTTGAAGGTAAGGAGAAGCAAAAGTATTATCTACAGCAAGCATTATATTACTTGCTTTGCAAAGTTTTGATACTGCTTTTATGTCTATTACATTCATCATTGGGTTGGTAGGAGTCTCTACCCAAATCATACTTGTATTTTCATTAATTACACTTTCAATATTCTTTGTATCACTCATATTAACAAAGTGAAACCGTATTCCAAAATCCTCAAAAATTTTAGTGAATAACCGGTATGATCCACCATATAAATCATCTGTTGAAATGACTTCATCACCGGGTTTTAATAATTTCAAAACCGCGTCCATTGCTGCCAAACCAGAACCAAAAGCAAATCCAAATTCTCCTGCTTCTATATTTGCAAGGGAGCGCTCCAAAGCTTGACGGGTGGGGTTATGTGTACGGCTGTATTCAAACCCTTTATGACCTCCAGGTGTAGTTTGGGCATAGGTAGATGTTTGGTAAATAGGAGGCATTACGGCACCATAAGCTTTATCAGGGGCTTGCCCCCCGTGAATGGTTTTACTGTTAAAATGCAACTTATTTTTCATCTTATGCTATGTTTTTTGAAGCAAAGGTATTTGATTTTGAACAAAACCTTAGTTTTTCGATAAAATGATTTTTCTTTGCAACTCAAAAACTGTATTATGCGCACATTTTTTTATTTAAGCAGTTGTGACACCTGTAAGCGAATAATGAAAACACTCAATTTAGATAGCGCTATCGAGCAAATTGATATTAAAAAAAATCCACTTAATGAATATCAACTGGATGAATTATTTAAGCTCTCAAAAAATTATGAGGTACTTTTCAGTAAACGTGCACAGCTATATAAGCAAAGAGGATTAAAAGATAAAGTCTTAAATGATACGGACTATCGTATGCTTATTTTGGAACACTACACATTTTTGAAACGCCCTATCTTAATTTATGACAAGAGGATTTACATAGGCAATAGTTCAAAGGTAGTTGAAGCATTAAAAGCCTTTTTGGATGAACAATAGAATTTTAGCTCTTTTGGCAGCATTTAGTGCAACAACCATCTATGGATTAAATCATACAATTGCGAAAGTCATAATGCCCCATTATATTGGAGCGTTTGGTTTTATTATGTTACGTGTTGTAGGGGCAGCCATTTTATTTTGGATGCTCAGCCTTTTTATACCTAACGAAAAAATAGAACGGAAAGATTATTATCGAATCTTTTTCGGAGCGCTCTTAGGTATGTGTATTAATATGTTGATGTTTTTTAAAGGACTCCAACTATCTACTCCTATAAACAGTGGTGTCATTGTTACATTAACACCAATTATCATTCTAATTTTATCTGCTTTTTTTCTCAAAGAGAAGCTAACAAAAATGAAACTTCTGGGAATTACAATAGGATTCTCAGGGGCATTACTGTTGATTTTATCTGGTAATACTTCTCAAGTAGTTAATGCCCCTAACGTAACGCTTGGAAACTCAATGATGCTGATCAATTCCATTTGTTACGGCTCTTATCTTGTAATTGTTAAGCCCTTAACAAAAAAATATAATATAATCACCTTGATGAAATGGATGTTTTTACTTGGCATTTTTATGACTTCCCCAATAACATATTCTGAGTTTAGTGAGGTGTCATGGAATACTCTACCTTTCGAAGCGATTTGGCGAATGGCATTTGTAATAATAGGGACAACTTTTTTGACTTATTTATTTAATGTTTACGCTCTTAAAACTTTACCTGCAACTACTATTGGAGCCTTTACCTATTTACAACCTTTAATCACTATTCTTTATGCCGTAATTACTGGAAACGATATTTTAGATGGAATTAAAATAAGTGCGTGTTTACTTGTATTTTTTGGGGTTTATTTAGTTTCAAAAAAGGTAAAAACTGAAAATCTAACATAGTTGAAATTTTAGATTTATGTTATTGCTTTGAAAAATATAATATATTTTATATGTTTTTTGGTATACGTCCATGCGCTCTTGTATCAGCGGCTGTTAATTTTTTAAAATCTTTGGTCTTGTTTGAAGATGTAAATTCGGAAATGATGTTTTCGGGTATTGAACTTAATTTTCTTGTTTTAAGGTTTAACCAAGCACCCATCATT
>CESO01046136.1_pt1 | contig 12849 bp, 11 predicted proteins | sample 356341 | NCBI WGS metagenome assembly CESO01 (sample SAMEA2621812, study PRJEB7988) | marine metagenome | biome: marine biome (ENVO:00000447); feature: deep chlorophyll maximum layer (ENVO:xxxxxxxx); material: "saline water (ENVO:00002010), including plankton (ENVO:xxxxxxxx)" | depth 35 m
GGTTTAAATGATGCGCTTAATTTTATTAGTCCTTGACTTGAAAGTTCAGTATTTGACTCTTCAGTTGCTTCATCTGGAATTTCTATGTCTGCATTTATATATCTGATACTACTAATTTCGTTCGAAAGAATACGACTATTGTTATATATCAAAAAACCACTAATATCCAATGACTTCTTGGGAGAATAACTAAAGTTTGCAGAAGCAAGTTTGTTTTCTATTTTTAGAGCATTCCTCTCGTTTGTAAGAAAATTTAAACTATTATCACCTAAATTAATACTTGTACCACTTCTTGAACTTGGTGATTGAAAACCACCTCCAAAACCCCTAATGTCACGTCGAGTTAAAGCCACTTCACCTATATTATTAATATCACTAATTATATTAATGCTGTACTTTGGATTATAATAGAATAATTTCGGCTGAAGTAAATACAGATTTTCATCTGGAGCATCTCCTCCACCAGCAGTTATATTACCAAACCAAAAGCTCTCTTTTCCTTGTTTTAACTTTATATTGATAGCAAAATTATCTTGACTATTTCTTACACCGCTAAGCTGACCAACTTCTGAGTAATTGCGAAGTACTTGAATTTTATCTACGGCACTTGAAGGTATGTTTTTTGTTCCAACCTTTGTGTCTCCATCAAAGAAATCTTTTCCATTAACCATTAACTTATTGACAACTTTACCTTCAACCTCAATCTGCCCGCTATCATTTATTTCAACACCAGGTAATTTGTCTATTATGTCTTCTAATTTTCTTTCTGAACCACTTTTAAAAGAATCGGCATTATAAATTAAAGTATCACCTCTGACCTCAATAGGTAATTTAACAATAACTTCATCTAATACTATATCTGCGCGAAGTGTATAATTTTTTGTGATATCCTCTTTTGAAGTTTCAATTAAATCGTTTATAGTAATTAGACCCAAAGAACTTACTTGAATCTTATAAGCAGTTGATTCTTGAACACTTAACTTGTAAAAACCTTTTTCATCAGAAAGAGCATAAGTCTCCAAGGCATTTGATGCTTTATTTATAGCAACTATACTGGCTGACTGCAGAGGAGTTTCTAAACTATCAGAAATGATGCCTTTTATGTTTATTTGCCCAAAGGAATTAGAGCAAATTAATAATAAAATAAAAAATAATTTATGGTATTTCAAGATGAAATTTTTTGCATCAATTTTGAATGCTTAAATGATTTGACTTAAAAATTGTATAAAGGTTTAATCGCTAGCCTCTTCTTCTTCCTCGATTATTTCTCATCTCGAGCATTTTACTTTGGATTGTATTGCTGTAGTCCAGTTTAGTAATTTCTTTCCCTTTATCAGGTGTTTTGATCTCAATTTTATCTTTAGGGTTAATGATTACCTGGGAACATAACATAGTTGTTTTTCCTGCACTTACTTCAAGGATTAATCCTGGAAGACCCCAATACTCTGCCGGACCCTGCTGTAGTGGTATTTGAAGAGTATACCAAGCTTCAATTTGAGTTAATTTTACCTCAGGATTGTCTTTGTCATCATTCAAATCACTCCATGAAAAGTCATACCATGATAATTCTTTCTCTGGAACAACTGCAGTCGCTTTAAAGCATAAATAATTTCCAACTTGTTTTGATTCGGACTCCATCTTCCATTTGATGGATTGTAATTCATCTTTTACCAAAAAACGCTTTCCATAAAATTCTTGAGCTTGAATGAGTTTATTGTCTTGAACATTTTTGTATTGTCTTCCACGAGCAAAGTTACTTCCCCAAGAATCTGTTGCACCGGATATAGCATCTACTTTTTCTTCCTCGTAGAATAAAGACTCGTTTTTGTTGAATACCAATACAAAAGTTTTCTCTAATCGATTTTTTAATCTGTTCTTAATTTGTTTTTTTTGAGCCTCACTCATTCTTGCACCCCAAGATCCTAGCTCCATATTAGTTTTAGAAAAATAATAAGCTTTTCCTTGGAATTCTTGAAAATCATTTAAATCATTTTCAGCATTAAATAGAAAACTATATAAAAAAATGAAGATTAGATTAAATAAATACATAGATATGTTTGTGTTTTTGTGAGCTAAAAATAATAAATATTAATACCAATTAACCTATTTTTTATTCGATATCCTTTTAAATAAGTTTTTGACATGCTTTAATCTTTTAAAATAAAATTTATAACTTTGTATAAATCCCGTGTGGACTGGGAGAAATAATATAGTCGCGGGTGGAGAGAACGCATCCGTAAAAATCGTTACATAGGTTTAACGCTTAAAGCATTTTTAGCTGGCGAAAAGTTTATGTTCATTTTGAAAACAAGTATTCAATTTCTTAACTACTTTTCATCAGACAATTTATGTTTTAAAATTAATTTTTTAATCATGAAATATTATAATAAAACCCGTACGATTGAACAAAAAGTAACAGATAGAGAAATTCTTGAGTTATTAAAAGATCAAAATGATTTATTGAAATCCATTTTGAATTCCATAAGTAAAAAGTAGGTTATTATTACTGCTCATTAAAAACACAAATGAGTTTCTATTTGTTCTGAGCTTAATTGAATTTATTTTTGTTTTGCCGATAGTATATCTTCAGTTTTATTGACAAAACTGGAGATATCAAGGTAAACACATTTTAAAGATTGAACATTTTATTTAAAGTTTAATTAGCTTATCATTTCGTCTTGAATTATTAGGTCTTCTTTTCCTACTTTTACGAAGATGTTAGAAACCGATAAAATTAATATTGAGGGTGCAGAAATATCATGGTTTGCACCTATTTGTGATGGAGATGATGATTTTTTAGGAAATAGAAATCCAGCCTACAAAAGTAATTGGGAGAATACCTCTAATATTGTAAAAACTGCAGATAAATTAGGTTTTCGCAATATATTATGCCCATCATCTTATCAAGTTGGCCAGGATACACTTTCTTTTGTAGCGGGAATGGCCTCTTTAACAAAGCAAATCAATTTTTTAGCCGCAGTACGATGTGGGGAAATACATCCACCTATGCTAGCTAGGACTATTGCCACGCTCGATCATATGCTGAAAGGTCGTTTAACCATTAATATTATTTCATCAGATCTGCCAGGAAACCAATTATTGTCTCAAGAAAGGTATTTGCGCTCAAGAGAAGTTATAGAAATTCTAAAGCAAGCGTGGTCAAGTGATTTCATTGATTTTGAAGGAAAATATTATAAATTCAATTTGTCTTCTGATCCAGTCAAAACCTATCAAAAAGGAGGACCTCTATTATACTTTGGTGGATATTCTCCTGATGGTATTGAGCTTTGTGCAGAGCACTGCGATGTTTATCTTATGTGGCCTGAAACAGAAAAAAAATTACAAGGCCTAATGGATGTAATGACAAAAAAAGCAAATGATTATGGTCGTAAAGTACAGTTTGGTTTGCGTGTTCATGTCATTGTTAGAGAAACTGAAAAGGAGGCTCGCGCTTATGCAGAAAATTTACTATCTAAATTAGACGTTAATCTGGGGGTAGATATCCGAAACCGTTCTCAAGATTCAAGCTCTTTGGGAGTATCAAGACAGTCGAAACTAAGAGAAGAAGCTGACGAAAAATATTATGTTGAACCTAATTTATGGACAGGGATTGGTCTTGCCCGTTCTGGTTGTGGTGCAGCTTTGGTTGGGAATCCAGATCAAATAGTTAAAAAATTAGAGAAATATATGCAGATGGGGATCAGATCATTTATTTTATCTGGGTACCCCCATAAACAAGAATGTGAGTTATTCGCACGACATGTTCTTCCAAAAATTAAAAATATTTCACTCCCTGAAGAATTAGGGAAATTACCTAAAACGACACCTAAAAGTCCTTTAGGAGCAGGAAAAAGAGTTTAAACAATGATAGATTTTATAATCGTTTTGACTTATTTTGCCATTATTCTTCTAGTTGCATTAAGAGGCAGGTTAAATGATACGGGCTCTGCGGAAGAATACTTTTTAAGTTCTCGAAATCTTTCCTGGTACTCAATTGCTTTATCAACAATAGCGACTAATATTCAAGGTTATCAATTTTTAGGAATGATGGGTTCGGCCTACCTCTATGGTTTGGCTCAAGCCAACCTTGAGATCAATGCGATACAAGGTATTTTATTAGGAGCTTTTGTATTTGTTCCAATGTTTCTCAAAGAAAAAATAACAACAATCACCCAATTTATCAATAATAAACTTGGTAGACGTATTGCATTATTTTATTCATTAGCCAACATCTCTTTATTTGCTACTATTACACTTGGAGCAGCACTTTTTTGGGGTGCCTATGCTGCTGATATGGTTTTTGGAAATCTATTAGCCTTTATTCACCAAGATCGTGTGATTAGGATTGCAATTTTAATTATTTTTTTAGGAATTTTTTCAGCTGTCTATACTTATTTTGGAGGATTAAATGCAGTTGTTAAAACTGATATAATTCAATTTAGTGTTTTACTTATTGGTGGCATTTTAGTTTGCTTAACTGCAGTGAATCATCTTGGTGGATGGGATCAATTATACATCAAGACCCCAGACAAAATGCATCTTCATCTCCCAGCTGATCATCCTACCCTCCCTTGGACACATTTATTTGGTTTATTTTTTTTAAATATAAATTACTGGTGTGCTAATCAAACAGTAATGCAGAGAGCTTTAGCAGCAAAAAGCACTTTGCATGCACAAACAGGATTAATGTTTGGTGGGCTAATTAAATACTTTATGGCAGTAATAATTATTGTCCCAGGTATTGCTCTATATGGTGTCTTAGGAGACAATTTAGGAGAGCCTGATTTAGCTTTCCCTTATATAGTAAATACCTACTTGCCTACAGGTTTAAAAGGAGTCATATTGTGTGGCTTATTTGCTTCGCTTATGAGTACTGTTGACTCCACATTCAATTCTCTTGCAACGCTTTGGTCAACAGATATTTATTCTGTATACATAAATAATAATGCCAATGATAAACAAAAAATTAGTTCTGGACGAAAAGCAATACTCTTTAGTCTTGGGACTGCTTTAATAATGGGTTTTATACTATTATATCTAAAATTTGATAACCCTAATTCGGCATTTACTCACACTCTAAATAATTTAAGATATTTTATAAATTGTGGTATCGTAGTATTGATTTGTTGTGCGGTATTACTGAGAAAACCAAATTTAAATTTAATTTTATTTGCCTTTCTGGCTTCCTTACCTATTAATATCTTATTACTGCTTTCCTTCCCCGATATGAATTATTTTGTTAGAGCATTTTGGGTGATAATTAGTGCTTTATTAATTGGAGTTATAGGCAGTAAAGGACAGATCAATAATGTTTTAATGTTATTCCAGCCAGCAAATTATATAAGCCGAAATTGGGGTTGGGTATTGGCTTTAAGTTTAGTTTTTATTCATTTTCTTTTTCATTGATTTGATTTTTTTTAAATATTTTTAATACCCTATATTTACTCAAATCAAAAGAAGCTGCTAATACAATAAAAATAAAAACATGAGCTTTACTAATGTCCTTAGATCAAGTTCAATTTAAACCTATTATTTAAACTGTGCTTTTAAATTTAAGAAAAAGTATAAAAAAAATACTGCAACAAAATATCTTAGATGAACGCAAAGATATTTTACATGTCTTGGTAGATTATATTGATGAAAAATATTCAAAAGGACAAAGGGTTAGTCTAAACTTTATATGTACGCATAATTCGAGACGAAGTCAATTTGCTCAGATCTGGGCGCACACAGCTGCTGCTTATTATAATTTAAAAGTATTTTGTTATTCTGGTGGGATTGAGGTAACCGCTTTTGATCAACGTGCCGTTGCTTCAATTATAAGAAGTGGGTTTGAAGTTCACACAGATGGAGATTATAATCCCATTTATTATATTTCCTATGAGAAAGATGATAAATCTAGATTAAAATGCTTTTCGAAATTATATGCAGATCCAGTAAATAAAAGTGATTCATTTGCTGCGATTATGACTTGCTCAAGTGCTGATAGAAAATGTCCCTTAATTAAGGGGGCTGAAAGACGAATTTCTATTCAATATGAGGATCCCAAAGTGTTTGATGACACTCCTGATGAAATAAGTAAATATGATGAAAGATCACTTCAGATTGCATCAGAATTTTTTTATGTCTTTAGAAAAGTAAATACTAAGTTTAGTTTATAAAATATTAATTACTTTTTATATTTTCTAATGAATATAAATATCTCATTATATTTGGATGTAATTAATCATAAATCAAATAAAAATGAAAAATATTTTATTAGCAATAACTTTATTAATAACTACCCATGTATTTTCCCAAAATATAGCTTTTGACTTTGCATTTATAGATGCTGAAAATATTGGTGATTACGACCAAAATTTAAAAACAAAGTTTCAAAGAATAAATCAAAATTTTATTGATGATGGAAGAATATTAGGATGGCATGTTTGGAAGGTAATTAATGGTGCTCAAACTCCATTTACTCATCTTGCTGTTTCAGTATATGATTTAGACAAAATGGATGAAGATTATACTCCAAAAAAATGGACTGACGAATTTACAGACATGACGGAAGCAGAACTCAGAAGTTGGTTTTCTAAAAATAATGAAAATCGAAAAATAATTTTCGAAACTCAAATGGTTAATGTTGCTGAAGTTTTGCAAGAAGGTGTAACTACATATCCTGATATTGCTGTTATGAATTTGATGAGCGTAAAACATGGTAAGTATAAGGCTTATGAAGATCTTGAAAAGGCTGGTACAAAATCTATTACAAAAGGTTCTCCACGTAAAGGCTGGAGCTTAGCAAAACGAATAGATAGAATTGGTACTGATCTGTCTTGGACTCACTTCACAGTTGATTGGTTTGATAAATATTCTGATTTCTTGAAATTAGGCGCCAGAAATTCAGGGAATGCCGATAAGGGGTATCAAAATATGATGAAGTTGCGTGATCTGACAAATCGAATTGTACTTAAAAAATTTATCTTTTTAAATAAAGAGTAAAAATCTGATTGCAGAATATCTTTTCTCTTGGGAATCGATATTCTGCTCCTATCGTTTGAGATTTCTTTTTATAAATTCAATAGGAGTTTCTTGATATGCCCCTGAATATTCTAAACCTACCTCCACTGCTTTTTTACGCAAAAAATCAGCATGCTTATAGCTGTGAAATAAAACATTAAAATCAATATTATTCTCCGCATCAATAACTTTGTCTTCATATACAGGATTGAAAACATATAAAGGAGGGTCATTTACATCCATCTGACTTCGGTAATCTAAAATCTCTGATTTTTCTTTTGTTGGCTCTCCATTATAAAAGTCTACAAAAAGATCTTGAAGGTCATCAGAAGTTATTCTAAGTTCATCTAATGAAAAATCCGGAAACAATTGTTCCCATTGATATAAATCATAACTACTTTGTGCAATAGAAGCAAATACACCTTTTACTTGTCTATTACTTGTCTCCCTAAAGCCATTCCATTGAGCTATACCTGCTCCAGCAGAAACTCCAGCTAAAATGAATTTGTTATTAGGAATATTTAATTTTTGAGCATTGTCTGAAATAAAATTTATCACAGCTGTACCATCCTCTAATGAAGTAATTACTCCTTTAGAATCAGAATCATTTATAAATGTATATTCTGCGTTAATTACTGCAATATTATCTTTTAATAATGAGGAAATTATTTCTTTGACTTCCCCATCGTATATGTCTTCTTTGGTACCAAATAAAAAAGCCCCCCCATGGAAAAAAATTACTGTCCCCAGTATTTCATCTGTTTGTGGAAGTAAAATATCAAGTTGATTTCGTTCTTTTACACCATAGCTCACATCTTTAAAGAAAAGATAATCTCCTTCAAAAGGGGCTTCACTAGAAGTAATTCCCAGTGCATTTTCTAAGTCATTTATGTATATTATGCTTAAGTCACCATTTTTCGAACATCTCAAGGAGATAAGCATTAAAAGGGTAAGAAGAATTTTGATGATGTATTTATCTTTCATTATTCTTTTTTTTCAAAATTACACCGGATTTTATAGGTTTGAAAATTTTATTTTCAACTGCTATTTCACCATTAACAATTACATATTCTATACCCTCTGAATATTGATGTGGATCTTCGTAAGTTGCCTTATCAATTACCTTTTTAGGATCAAATAAAGTTAAGTCTGCCTTATTGCCTTCAGCTATAAATCCACGGTTTTTTAAACCCATTGCTTTAGCAGGCATAAGTGTCATTTTGTGAATTGCCTCAGAAAGAGTAATGATCTTACTTTCTCTAACATAATGCCCTAAAACTCTAGGAAAAGTTCCATAGGAACGTGGATGCGGGTGACCATCTCCAATCTTAACTAATCTACCATCAGAAGCTATCATTGTTTTTGGATGTTTCATGATATTAACAACATCAGCTTCATCCATAGCATGAAAAATACAACTGGCACCACCATTAATTTGAGCTTGAATAACTAGTTCCGCACCATTATCAGTTGTCGGTTTGAGACCTTTTTGTTCACACCAATATTTTAAAGTTCGTCCCTCTAGTTGTGGCATCCATTTTACTTTAGCAAACTGAATTCGATCTAAATCCTCACCTCCACGATCATTTAAAATATTGAATACTATACCATTCTTTATACTGTCTTTAAGTTTTGAATTCTTTAATCTTTTTTTAAATGAATCGTCCCCGCCAGCTCTCGCCCAACTTGGAATTAAAACTGATATCCCAGTATGACTAGCATTGTATGGATACTGATCAATTTTTATGTCTAAACCCTTTTTTAATGCTGCATCAACTAAAGCTAAAGTTTCATTACTTTTTCCCCACATGGGCTTTCCAATAACTTTATGATGAGTCAAAATGACAGGAATATTTGCTTTTTCAGATATAGTTATGGCCTCTTTAACTGATGGAATAACTTCTAATCCTTCATCTCTCAAATGAGAAGTATAAATCCCCCCTTGTTTTGACACCTCTTTGGAAAGCTCTATTAATTCATCAACTTTAGAAAAACTTCCAGGTAAATATTTTAACCCCGTAGAGATCCCAAAAGCACCCTCTGCCATCGACTTGGAAACAATTTTTTTCATTTGATCTAATTCTTCCTGGGTAGGTTCACGATCATCTAATTTCATCACATTTTGTCTTACGCTATTGTGTCCCACCAAGAAACCAACATTCATGCCAACTCCAAGCTGAGCTAAACTGTCCAAGTAAATACCAAAAGGTAAAGGACCTCTTCCATCTGGACCGCCAAGGCTAGTTGTCACCCCCTGACGAAGATGACTTTCGCAATCCAAAAGGTCAAAAATAGGTTCTAAATGGGCATGTAAGTCAATGAACCCCGGGGAAACAACTAATCCAGAAGCATCAATAACCATATCTGCATTTTCACTAGCCAAACTACCAAGGATTACTATTTCATCTCCTTTAATCCCAATATCCAACTGAGCTGGATTATCAAGGCTTCCGTCATAGACAGTGCCATTTAAAATTATCAAATCGTATAAATTAGCTTCATTACAACTAATAAAAAAGATAAGTAAAAAAAGGACTTTTGATAATATTTTCATATCTCATGAAATACGTTTTAAAATTAAAAAATAAATACTTAGTCGGGGTATTTATATTTTCTTTTTAGAAAACTTCTTTGAAGATGTTTAATTAAATAAATGGGTTTTTTTATATTGTAATCTAATCCTTAATTTATCAAAGATACTTCCACAAAAGGTTCATATGTCAATATATTTCTTCTAATCCTTTCAGGAGAGTTAATCTTTATACTGCCATATTTTTTACCACGGGTTTTTCGCCCTACATTTTTAGCAGTTTTTGATTTAAATAATCTTGAATTAGGTAGTTTGTTTTCAGTTTATGGAACAGTAGCTATATTTTCATATATTTTTGGTGGTACTTTTGCAGATAAATTTTTACCCAGAAAACTTATAGCTGCCTCACTCATACTCACCTCGCTTGGAGGTATCGTCCTTCTAAACTATCCTAGCTTTCTCGTTTTAGAAGTTCTATATGGATACTGGGGTTTCACTACTGTATTTCTTTTTTGGAGTGCGATGATAAAAGGAACTCGTATTTGGGGAGGGAGTCAGAATCAGGGACAAGCTTTTGGATTATTAGACGGGGGAAGAGGACTTACTGCAGCACTTATGGGTAGCATAGGAGTTGTTATTTTTTCATTTTTCATGCCAGAAAATGTTATTTCTTCAAGTTTAAAAGAGCGTCAGGTTGCATTTCAGGTTGTCATTTTATTTTCTTCAATTATGGTTGCCATAGTGGGAGTATTAGTGTATTTTTTTATGAATACAAAAAATGAAAAAGGAGCATTTAATACTGAGAATAAAAATTCATTAGAAAATATTATAGCAGTTTTAAAGTTAGAAACAGTCTGGTTATTGATGATAATTATTCTTTGTGCTTATTTTGGTTATAAGGTTACAGATATTTATTCATTGTACGCTGCTGATGTCATGGGGTATGACGAGGTGAATTCTGCAAATGTTAGCTCACTTCAACTTTACCTTAGACCAATTGCATGTTTTTCTATAGGCTTTTTAGCTGACAGATCAAATGGGATTTCTTGGATAAAAAAAGGTTTTTTTGTGACCATAATTGGATCATTATTTTTTGCCAGTGGAATATTAATAGCAGAACAACATATCCTATTTTTTATTTCTCTAATAATTTTAGCTCTTGGCACTTATGCTGTGAGAGCTCTTTATTACGCAATTCTTAAGGAAGGTAATATCTCATTGGCATTAACGGGAACTGCTGTAGGTGTTATTTCTCTAACAGGGTATACTCCTGACATTTTTGCTGGGCCGCTTATGGGTTACTATTTAGACAGATTCCCAGGGATTGAAGGTCATCAGATTGTTTTTGGTTTTCTTGCAATTTTCTCAATAATAGGCTTGATCGCTTCGTTTCGCTTTGCCCATATTACTAGAAAGTAAACTAAATATTTTACCAATCCTCACTTTTAATATCGTCAAGAACTTTTTTATAAATAGACTGAAAAAATAGGGTAGAGTAGTCTTTTAAAGTTTCTTGATATTTACGAACAACTTTTGGTTGTGAAAGGATATAGATTTCTTTTTTCTTTTTACTAGTCATGTCATAAAAATCCTGATCCATCTCTATTCTCGCTTTATCCATAATTTTTTCTAATTCATCAGTTTTAAAATCCATTTTAGCGGAAAAAGGGAGTTTATATTCTGTAAGTTGAGAATCAGAATATTTACCATCATCATATATCATTTGAATACGATATTTTTCATCTCTTGCCTCAATAATAAGTGTATAATTGTGGCTATAATCAATATAGTCAGTAAGCTCAGAATTATTAGGATTCATTAATTTATATGCGTCAAGAACTGGTACTAATGCTAGAGCTTTAATAACCATTCGCTTTGATTGATCATCTTTAAATTTGATCACATCATCTGCATCTTGGTAAATTAGTGCAATTGCATAATTTAATTTTGAGAAAATCAGTTTCGCATCAGCACCCCTAACTTCATAAACTTCAGAAATCTTGTTACCCTCTATTTTTTGAGAAAAAAGTGAAGTAGAGATTAAGGCTAATAGTAAATAAAATTTTATTTTTTCCATCCTTAAATATAGTATTTATAAAAATATATATATTCAAATTAAAGGCTACTTATTTGACCGGTTTATAAGTAAAAAGAATTTTTTATATTTACTTTAAATGTGAGATATAATTGATATTGGCAGTTACATTTTATACATTGATTGATCCCTAATTAGTAATAAAGAAAGACCTTAAACTAAACATATATGGAAGTTTTTTCAGATAAGCATCCTAAGTTGAAAATTAGAGACAATCGATCTGGCTGTCCAATTAGCACCTCTCTTGAGATTATGGGTGATAATTGGTCGTTAATTTTAATTCGGGATCTTTTTTTAGAACGCACAACTTTTACAGAATTTATTAATTCTTCTGAAAAGATTTCAAGCAATATTTTATCTGATAGAATTAATAAACTTCAGAAGTATAATATAATCGAATACCGATTGCATCCAAAAAACAGAAAGATAAAACAATATTACTTGACAAATTCTGGGATTAATTTTTTCCCTTTAATTTATGAATTATTTGTATGGAGTAAAAAACACATTGATATGGAATTTGGTCCGATCGCAACTGATTGGTACACAAAAAATGAAGGCGTTGAGAGAAAAGACACAATTGATAATACTATTTTAGGATATAAAAAATTCAAAAAGAAACTTCTAAGCGCATAGCTCTCCAGAACTTTAGTTAAAAACCAATATAATTACTTTCTGCTTTTAAATATATTTATTAAATATGTCAGGTTCATTAACACAACTTATTGATGCTGAAAATAAAGCAGAAAGACTTTTTCAGGAAATAGAGAATAGAAATATTATACAATCTGGAAAAACTGAAAAAGAAATAAATAACGAAATCTATTCTTTGGCGTTTGATTTATTTGGTATAAAAAAATATTGGCATAAAAGAATAGTTAGATCAGGAGTAAATACTTTATTCCCATATGATGAAAATCCAAAAAATTTATTAGTAGAAGAAGACGATATTCTATTTATTGATTTTGGACCAATTTTTGAGGAATGGGAAGCTGATTATGGAAGAACATATGTAATCGGTCAAGATCCTTTAAAACAAAGGTTAGTAATAGATATCGAAAAGGCATGGCATAATGCAAATATATTTTATCACTCACAAAAGGATATATCTGGAAAAAAACTTTATTCTTATTGTTGTAATTTGGCAAAAGAGATGGGTTGGGAATTTGGAGGTTCAATAGCTGGTCATTTAATTGGACACTTTCCTCATGAAAAATTA
>CESO01109118.1_pt1 | contig 12824 bp, 8 predicted proteins | sample 356341 | NCBI WGS metagenome assembly CESO01 (sample SAMEA2621812, study PRJEB7988) | marine metagenome | biome: marine biome (ENVO:00000447); feature: deep chlorophyll maximum layer (ENVO:xxxxxxxx); material: "saline water (ENVO:00002010), including plankton (ENVO:xxxxxxxx)" | depth 35 m
TACACCTTTTAATTTTCCTGCAATGGTTCCAATGTGGATGTTTCCCATGGCGATAGCATGTGGAAATACTTTTGTTTTAAAACCTTCAGAAAAGGATCCATCATGTTCAATGCGATTAGCTGAAATACTAAAGGAGGCCGGTCTTCCGGATGGAGTATTTAATGTTATAAATGGAGATAAAGAAGCTGTAGATGCTTTAATTAATAATAAAGATGTTGTAGCAATGAGTTTTGTAGGATCTACACCTATTGCAAAATATATTTACGAAAATTGTGCAAAAAATGAAAAAAGAGTTCAAGCATTAGGCGGAGCTAAAAATCATTGCGTTGTCATGCCTGATTGTGACTTAGATCAAGCAGTGAACGGTTTAATGGGTGCTGCATATGGTTCTGCAGGTGAAAGGTGTATGGCTCAATCAGTTGCTGTTGCTGTTGGCGGCATTGGCGATAAACTTGTTTCATCTTTAGCAAAAAAAGTCGAAGCTCTTAAAGTTGGCCCAGGAATGGATAAGCAATCTGAAATGGGACCACTAATAACAAAAGAACATTTGGCTAAAGTAAAAAGTTACGTGGATATTGGTGAAAAAGAGGGAGCTAAGTTAGTAGTTGATGGAAGAAATTTTAAAATGCAAGGTTATGAGCATGGATATTATATGGGTGGATGTTTATTCGATCACGTGAAGAAAGATATGAGAATATACAAGGAAGAAATTTTTGGTCCAGTTTTATCGGTTGTAAGGGCTAAAGATTTTAATGAAGCTTTACAATTAGTTAATGATCACGAATTTGGAAATGGAGTAAGTATATTTACCAGAGACGGAGACTCTGGACGAACCTTTTCCAATAAAGCAAAGATTGGGATGGTAGGTATTAATATACCTATTCCAGTCCCTATGGCCTTTCATAGTTTTGGTGGGTGGAAAAGATCTTTGTTTGGAGATCAACACATGCATGGTCCCGAAGGAGTAAGGTTTTATACAAAATTAAAAACTATTACTTCAAGATGGCCATCAGGTTTAAGATCTGACCCAGAATTTGTAATGCCAACAATGAAATAATTGATAGGATAATTAATAATGAAAAAAAAAATTACTTTGATAGGAGCGGGTCAAATCGGAGGTACCTTAGCACATTTAATTGCAATGAAAGAACTAGGTGATATTGTTCTATTTGATGTGGCAGCAGGTATAGCAAAAGGAAAAGCATTAGATATAGCACAATCATCACCTGTTGAAGGTTTTAATGTGAATTTATCTGGAACAGATAATTATGAAGATACAAAAAACTCAGATGTTATAATAATCACTGCAGGCGTTCCCAGAAAACCCGGAATGACAAGAGATGATCTATTAGGAATTAATCTTAAAATTATAAAACAAGTAGCCGAGGGAATAAAAAAAACATCTCCAAACGCTTTTGTTATATGCATTACCAATCCATTAGATGTTATTGTAATGGCTCTACAAAAATATTCAGGCTTACCTAAAAACAAAGTAGTAGGCATGGCTGGTATTTTGGACTCTTCAAGATTCATATACTTTTTGTCTCAAGAATTAAGTGTGCCAGTAGGAAAAATCAAATCTTTTGTGTTAGGTGGACACGGGGACAGCATGGTAGCAATGCTTGGATCAACAGAGGTTGATGGAAAAAAAATTACTGATTTAGTCAAAGACGGAAAACTAACAAAAGATAGTTTAGATCAAATAGTGGATAGAACAAAAAAAGGTGGCGCAGAAATAGTGAAATATCTTGAGAAAGGATCAGCTTTTTATGCACCAGCTGCTTCAGGTGTTGAGATGGCGGAATGTTATCTAAAAGACCTAAAAAAACAATTACCGTGTGCAGTTTATTTAAATGGTGAGTATGGAACCAAAGATATTTATGCAGGCGTACCAGTTATCATTGGATCGCAAGGAGTTGAAAAAATAGTGGAGCTAGAGCTAACTACTGAAGAGATGGCTAACTTTAAAAAATCTGTTCAGGACGTAAAAGAATTATTTGATGCCGCAAAAAAAATTGATACAGAACTTAAATAAAAAAGTCATATCTGAAATAAAGGCAAATATTCCAATTATATTTCTATCGATTTTTTCATTATCAATTACTTTTTATTATGGATACCAAGGAGTCTTTCCTCTTGATAGTTTTTTAATTTATGATGCTGGATACAAATTATTAAATGGATTTCATCCATTTAAGGACTATTGGTCAATAACAGGTCCTTTTTTAGATTATATTCAGTTTTTTTTTTTTAAAATACTAGGAATTAATTGGTTTAGTTACGTTATCCATTCTGCAATTATTAATTTTTTTTTAACTATAATTTTTTATAATTTTTTAATTAAACTTAGTTTATCTAAGACTAGTAGTTTTATTTATTCATTGTCGATAGCCATCTTAGCATACCCATCAGCCGGAACACCTTTCATGGATCATCATGCAGCTATTTTTTCTTTAATTTCAGTTTTATTTACTATTTTAGCTTTCAAAAACAATAGACCAATTTATTGGTTCTTAGTTCCTTTTTTTTTGTTTATCTCTTTTTTATCCAAACAGATTCCGTCAGCCTATTTATTGGTACTCACAATTATTTTTATTTTTATTTATAAACAAACATCTTCACCAAAAAACTATAAGTTTTTAAACTACTTAATTTTAGGATCTGTTGCCTCATTTTTTTTATTTTTTTTTATAATAATCATAAACAATATTCCATTAAGTAATTTTTTTACACAATATCTATTTTATCCAATAGAAATCGGAAATAGCCGAGGATCCAGTATTTCTTTTGATTTGAAGAATACTATTTTTCAGTTCAAATTTATTTATTTTTCTTTAATACCACTTATTTTAATTTCATTAATTATTATCAAACATTTTAAAAAACTTGAAAATAAAACAGATTTAATAATAGTTATTTTTGTCATACTCTCGGTAATTGTTTTCATTTATTCACAGATTATGACAAAAAATCAAATATTAATTTTTTTTCTCATACCCTTTTGCCTAGGAGTTTCAAATTGTTTCATACAAAAATATTTTAATAATAAATTATTGACTGGCTTTATCCTTTTTATTTTAATTTTAGCTACTCTAAAGTTTCACATTCGATTTAACGAGAATAAAAAATTTATGGAATTGAGTGGTGTAGATTTAAACATAGCAGTTGATGCTAAGAAAATAAGCACCTCTCTTAAAGGATTAAAATGGATTTCACCTGAATATTCTGAAAACCCAATGGAAGAAATACAACTTATTAATTATGCAAAAGAAAAAATTTTAATGGATAATACAAAAAAAATAATTATAAGCGATTATCAAATTTTACCTTCAATAATAGGACTTAAAACAGCAGCACCAAACAAATGGTTTGATATATTGAGTGTTCCTGGTGAAGAAAATAAATTCTTTTTATCGTATAAAAATTTTTTTCTTGAAAAGATTAATAAACAAAAAATAGAAACAATTTATTTAATTGGGGAGAAAGAAATATTTCTAAAAAACATTTTAAAAAGCGGATGTTTTAACACAGAGGTTTTAAATGAAAAAATTAAAAAAATTAATATAACCAATTGTCTAGAGTAAGTTTATTGTACTCGTAAAATATTTTTTATATAAAAATTAAATCCCTTTTTAGGTTTACTGAACCAATTAAGGAAAAATAAAAAAAAATTTAGCAATAAAAATAAAATAATAATTATAAAATCAATTACTGAATTTTTATTTATAATCATTAATATCATTGATATCACAAAACTTCTTAAAAAAACAATATTGCGAAATACAGAAATAATTTTCATTGAGTGTAAAAAAAGAAAGTTCCAATTTACTTTTGAAGTACCATAAAATCTTTTATTTTTATCAGCTGGGTATAAAATAATTTTTTTATAATTTTTAACAACACCACTAGAAAATGCTAAATAAATATCATCTTTTAAAATAATTTTTTTTAAAATAGTTGATGGAAATAAACTAAAATTACCAAAATTAATAAATTTTCCTGTTAAAATCCAAGTTAAATACAAACGTAAATTATTTAAAAATTTTAAGAACATATTTTCTGTTCTATTTCTTCTTGAAACAAAAATAAAAAAATTTTTTTTCTTGTCTAAAAAATTTATTAACTTTTTTACTATTCTAGGATCATCTTCACCATCAGAGTCTAAAATAGAAATAATACTTTTATCTAAATTTTTAATTTTGTTTTGAATAAATTTTAAACCAATATAGATAGCTTTTTGGCTTCCACTATTTCTTTTCAAATTTAAAATAGTTATTCTTTTAAAATTTGTAAATTTTTGGGTTTTTTTAAATTTAATAGATGAGCCGTCGTTTACAACTATGATATAAATTTCCTTGTTCTGCTTTTTTAGGCTAATATCTAAAATTTTTAAAACTTTATTTAGTGATTTCCAGTCGTTATATGTTGGTAAAATTATATAAACTTTTTTCATTTACAAATATAAATTTTAAATTTATTTGCTTATAAATATATATTATCTATAAGTACTTAAAAAATATAATTTAATTCATGAATATACACGAACATCAGGCTAAAGATATTTTAAAAGAGTTTGGAGCTCCTGTGTCTAAAGGAATAGTTATTTTTTCCAAAAATGAGATAAGAGACAAGATACTAAAGTTAAAAGACAACGAATACGTTCTGAAAGCTCAAATTCATGCCGGCGGAAGAGGAAAAGCCGGAGGTGTTAAGCTAATTAAAAAAATAACAGATTTAGAAGTAGAAGCAAAAAATATGATGGGCAAAGTTCTTGTAACTCATCAAACAGGGCCGCAAGGCAAAGAGGTAAAAAGATTATACATTGAAGAAGCTTCAGAGATTTCAAAAGAATTTTATTTATCTTGTTTAGTAGATAGAGAGTCGTCAATGTTAGCTTTTATAAGTAGCACGGAAGGCGGTATGGATATAGAAAAAGTTGCCTCGGAAACACCTAAAAAGATTATAACAAATAAAATTGAATTAAAGGATGGAGGACCTAATCCAGATGAAATTGAAAAAATAATTTCAATCTTTAAATTTGACTCAGAACAAAAAAAAACAGCGTCAAAAATTATAAAATCACTTTATGAAATAATAATTAAGAAAGATGCAAGTTTAATCGAGATCAACCCTTTAATCATTACAAAGTCAGGAAAATTAATCTGTCTTGATGCAAAAATGAACTTTGATGATAATGCGATTTTTAGAAGACCGGAAATTTTAAAATTAAGAGATTTAAATGAAGAAGAACCAGCTGAAATAGAAGCAAGCAAACACGATCTTGCTTACATTAAACTTAATGGATCTATTGGTTGTATGGTTAATGGCGCAGGTCTGGCAATGGCAACAATGGATATAATTAAGCTATATGGAAAAGAACCAGCAAACTTTTTAGATGTTGGTGGAGGAGCCTCAAAAGAAAAAGTTGCTGCAGCGTTTAAACTTATTCTTTCAGATAAAAATGTAAAAGGCATTTTAATAAATATTTTTGGTGGAATAATGAGATGTGATGTACTTGCTCAAGGGGTTGTTGATGCGGCTAAAGAGATTAATTTATCAGTTCCTCTAGTTGTTCGGTTAGCAGGAACAAATTTCAAAGAGGGTAAATTGATATTGGATAAATCAAATTTAAAAATACTGTCAGCTTCAGATTTAAATGATGCAGCAAAAAAAATAGTTGAGGCAATTAAATAAGATGTCTGTTTTAGTAAATAAAAATACAAAAGTGATTTGTCAAGGTTTTACTGGAACGCATGGGACTTTTCATTCTGAACAAGCTTTAAAATATGGAACAAAATTAGTGGGAGGCGTCACTCCTAAAAAAGGTGGTCAAAAACATTTAAACTTGCCAGTATTTAACTCTGTAAAAGAGGCCAAAGAAAAAACATCTGCTGACGCAACAATGATTTATGTACCGCCTAAATTCGCGGGATCCGCGATTATAGAAGCTATAGAGGCTAAAATAGAATTAATCGTTTGTATTACTGAAGGGATACCTGTTTTAGACATGCTTGAGGTAAAAAGGGTTCTAAAAAAAAGCACCTCAAGATTAATAGGTCCTAATTGCCCGGGAATAATTACGCCTGACGAATGTAAAATTGGAATTATGCCAGGCAACATCCACAAAAGAGGAAGTGTAGGAATAGTTTCTAGATCAGGAACCTTAACTTATGAAGCTGTCGCTCAAACTTCTACAAATGGGATGGGTCAGTCAACGTGTATAGGTATTGGCGGAGATCCTATAAATGGAACAAACTTTATAGATTGTCTTGAACTTTTTCTTAAAGATGAGGAAACTAAATCGATAGTAATGATTGGAGAGATAGGCGGTTCTGCAGAGGAAGAGGCAGCAGAATTTTTAAAGAGAGAAAAAATTAAAAAACCAATGGTTGGCTTTATCGCCGGCCTCACAGCACCTCCTGGGCGAAGAATGGGGCATGCAGGAGCGATCATTTCAGGCGGTAAAGGAGGAGCTGAAGACAAGATTGAAATTATGAAATCTGCCGGAATAACTATTTCAAAATCACCAGCTGACATAGGTAAAACACTTTATAAAAAACTTAATGGTTGATTTTTAATAATTTATGTTAGAATTAAACATTAATGTCTTCATCTAACAATAATACTACTTATAAAAAAACCTCCTTTTTAGCAGGAAATAATTCTGAATTTATAAATGAGTTTTACTCTGACTATATTTCTGATCCAAATTCTTTACCCGAAAGCTGGCGTAAATTTTTTGAGGGTCTCAGTGACGATGAAAAATTAGTATATGAAGATTTAAAAGGACCTAGCTGGTCACCTGGGAAAAAAATAAGGCAACCAAAAAATTTCTTAAATGAAAAGAGAGGTTCAGATGAGACAACAGACAATTTAAATTTAAGATCAATAAAACAAGCATCCCAAGATTCTGTAAGAGCCATCATGTTAATAAGGGCGTATAGAATTAGAGGGCATTTAATTGCAAATTTAGATCCATTGTCAATTCAAAAAAAGGAGGAACACCCCGAATTAAAACCTGAAAATTATGGATTTAAAAAAGAAGATTTCAATAGACAGATTTTTCTTGATGGAGTTCTTGGTCTTCAATATGCGGATTTAAACCAAATTTTAAAAATATTAAAAAAAACTTATTCTTCAAATATTGGATACGAATTTATGCATATGGGTGATCCAGATGAAAAAGCCTGGATAAGGAATAGAATTGAGGGTCCTGATACAGACATAACATTTACGAAGAATGGAAAAAAAGCAATATTAAACAAAATAGTTCAAGCTGAGGGATTTGAAAAGTATTTACACGTAAAATTTGTAGGAACCAAAAGATTTGGTTTAGACGGAGGGGAGTCATTGATACCGGCTTTAGAACAAATTATCAAACGAGGTGGAAACTTAGGTGCCAAAGAAATTAAAATAGGCATGCCTCACCGTGGAAGGCTAAATGTTTTAGCAAATGTTATGGGCAAACCTTTTAAAGCTATCTTTAGCGAGTTTTTTGGTAAGAGTGTTGGAGCAATTAAAGATTTTGAAGGTGATGTAAAATATCATCTCGGTGCTTCTTCTAATAGAGAATTTGATGGAAACTCGGTCCATATAAGTCTAACAGACAATCCTTCTCATTTAGAAGCTGTTAATCCAGTTGTTTTAGGTCAAGTACGAGCTAAACAATTTTTTCATAAGGACAAAGAAAGAAAAAAAGTTATACCAGTGTTAATGCACGGTGATGCTGCATTCGCGGGACAAGGAATTGTTGCTGAATGTTTTGCAATGTCTGGCTTACCAGGTCATAATATTGGTGGAACAATTCATATTATTGTTAATAATCAAATAGGTTTTACAACGGCGCCTAGATTTGCAAGATCTTCACCATATCCTTCCGATGTAGCAAAAATTGCACAAGCACCAATATTTCATGTTAATGGTGACGACCCTGAAGCAGTAGTTCATTGTGCTAAAATAGCTACTGAATATAGACAAAAATTTAATAGAGATGTTGTAATTGATATAGTTTGTTACAGAAGATTTGGTCATAATGAAGGGGATGAGCCTTCGTTCACTCAACCAATAATGTACAAAAAAATTAAATCTCACCCAACTACGCTATCAATTTATGGAAAAAAATTAAGTGAAGAAGGATTGTCTACAGCTTCTGAATTGGAAAATGAGAAAATAAGCTTTAAAAAATTTTTAGAAAAAGAATTTGAGTCATCTAAAAACTATAAATCTGAACTAAAATGGTTTGATGGCGCTTGGTCAAGATTTAAACCAGATCTAGGAAAAGACAAAAGGGGAGTTAGCGGAGTTGATAAGATAAAATTAATTGAAATCGGTAAGAAAATTTCAAAAATACCGCCAGACTTCAATGTTCATAAAACATTAAAGAAAGTGTTCGACCTAAGAATGAATGCTATTAAGGATGGTAAATCTATTGACTGGTCGACAGCAGAAAGCCTTGCTTTTGGCACACTATTAACTGAAGGTTTTTCTGTAAGATTATCAGGTCAAGATTCAGGAAGAGGAACTTTTAGTCAAAGGCACGCTGTTTTAAGAAACCAAAATAATCATCAAAGATATGTACCTCTTAATAATATTTCAAAAAATCAAAAAAATTTTGAAATTATCGATAGCCTTTTGTCAGAGCTTGCAGTTTTGGGATTTGAATTTGGATACTCAATTTCAGAACCAGAAACATTAGTTTTATGGGAAGCTCAATTCGGAGACTTTGCAAACGGTGCTCAAATAATTATTGACCAATTTATTTCATCAGGAGAGTCAAAATGGGGAAGAGCAAGTGGTTTAGTTATGTTGCTACCACATGGTTATGAAGGTCAAGGACCAGAACACTCTTCAGCTAGATTAGAAAGATTTTTACAATTGTGCGCTGGAGAAAATATCCAAGTAGTTAATTGCACCACTCCATCAAATTACTTTCATGTGTTAAGACGGCAAATGCATCGAGAGTTTAGAAAACCACTAGTAATTATGACTCCTAAATCACTTCTTAGACACAAGAAATGTGTTTCAAATATTTTAGAGTTTTCAAAAAAAAATACTTTCCACAGAGTTTTAGAAGATGATGCATATTCAAAAGTTCACAATTTATTAGAACTCAAAAAAAAAGATGATAAAATTAAAAAAGTAGTTATGTGCTCTGGCAAAATTTATTATGATTTAATAGAAGCAAGAGAAAAATTTAAAAATGATAGTGTAACATTTATAAGATTAGAGCAACTTTACCCATTTCCCGTTAAAACGTTAGCAAATATCCTCAAAAGATATACAAAAGCAAAATTTATTTGGTGCCAAGAAGAACCTATGAATATGGGTGCATGGAATACAGTTAGAAACTATATAGATCGAACATTAAAAATGGTAAATAATGGTGATAAGTCTGTCAAATATGTCGGGAGAAAAGCCGCTTCCTCAACTGCGACCGGAAATTTTAACAAACATCTTGCACAACAAAAAGAAATATTAGAAAAGATACTTAAAAAGTAAATGTCAGAAAAAATTACAGTACCAACATTAGGTGAATCGGTAACAGAAGCAACAGTTTCAAAGTGGTTAAAATCACAAGGCGAAAAGGTTTCGGCTGACGAACCACTTGTAGAATTAGAGACCGACAAAGTAAATGTTGAAGTGCCTGCACCTTCAAGCGGTATATTGGGCAACATAAAAGTAAAAGAAGGTGAAACGGTAAATGTAGGATCATTGTTAGGAACGATTGACAATTCATCATTAGATAAAGAAATTAACAATAAAGAAGAAAACGAATACAGCCCTCCTAAAAAAGAACGAGAGGAAACGACTCTTAAAATTTTTGAAGAGGAAAAAATAAAACCAAAAAAAACAAAATTAAACAAAGTTAAAAAAACTTCTCTTAGCTCAGATGAAGAACCGCTAGTATTAAATGAAGAGACTTTAATACTAGATCAAGTTCATGAAGAAAAACAAGTTTCACCTGCCGCCAGAAAATTAGCTAATGAAGTCAAAATAGATTTAAATCGAGTAGAGGGATCTGGAAAAAATGGAGTGATTTTAAAAGAAGATATAATGAATTTAATGGGCTCTAGACCTGCACCATCTGAAAGAAAGATTAAGCATGGACCTGAGGAAAGAGTTAAAATGACTAGATTGAGATTAACAATAGCCAAAAGGTTAAAAGAGGCTCAGGAAAATGCAGCGATGCTCACTACTTTTAACGAAATCGATATGACAGAAGTAATGTCAATGAGAAGTCAATACAAAGAAGAGTTTCAAAAAAAATATGGAGTGAAACTTGGTTTTATGTCATTTTTTGTTAAGGCATGTGTTATTGGACTAAAAAACTATCCAGCAATTAACGCAGAAATTCAAGGCGAAGAAATCATTTATAAAAATTATTATAATATAAGTATTGCAGTAGGAACCGACAGAGGATTAGTTGTTCCAGTGATCCGAGAAACTGACGAAATGTCATTTGCCGATATTGAAAAAAATATCGGAGATTTAGGACAAAAAGCCAGAGATGGTAAAATTACAATTGAAGATTTACAAGGAGGTACTTTTACAATTACTAATGGCGGAATATATGGATCAATGCTTTCAACCCCAATACTAAACCCTCCTCAATCTGCAGTGTTAGGAATGCACAATATAATTCAAAGGCCAATCGTAGTTGATGGCAAAGTAGAAATAAGACCAGTCATGTATCTGGCTTTATCTTATGATCATAGAATTATAGATGGAAAAGAAGCAGTATCTTTTTTAAAAATAGTTAAAGAGTCCTTAGAACAACCAAAAAGACTTTTTTTGAATATTTAAAATGGAAAATAATTTTGATTTAGTAGTTATCGGCGGCGGACCAGGAGGATATGTTTGCGCAATCAGAGCAGCCCAATTAGGATTAAAAACTGCATGCGTTGAATCTAGAGGAGCGCTCGGAGGCACTTGCCTCAACGTAGGTTGCATACCCTCGAAAAGTTTATTGAACCTGTCTGAAAATTTCCATAAAGCAAAAAAAAATTTTAATCAACAGGGTATAGAAATTAGTGGTATTAAATTAAACATTGAAAAAATGATGTCTAATAAAAATAAATCAATTCAAACTTTGACAAAAGGAGTTGAATTTTTATTTAAGAAAAATAAAGTTACCTACCTAAAAGGTAAAGGAGTGTTATTTTCAAAAAATGACATTATTGTTTATGAAGATGGAGATAAAAGAATTAATATAAAAGCTAAAAACATTGTAATTGCAACTGGATCTGAAGCAACTTCCCTTCCAGGAATAAAAATTGATGAAAAAAATATAGTTTCATCTACAGGCGCTTTATCTTTTAATAAAGTACCAAAAAAACTAGCTGTTATAGGAGGCGGTTACATTGGATTAGAAATGGGCTCAGTCTGGTCAAGATTAGGTTCCGAGGTAACAGTTGTAGAGTATCTCGAATATATAACGCCTGGTATGGACAGAGAAGTTTCAAACGAATTTCAAAAAATACTTTCAAAACAAGGGATCAAATTTAAAATGGGTTCAAAAGTAGAGTCAGTTAAAAATCAAGGTGAGTTAGTATCGATTTCATACACAAACGTTAAAAGTTCCAAAAAGGAGACATTAGATGTTGATAAAGTTTTAGTATCAGTTGGTAGGAAGCCTTATACGGAAGGGCTAAACCTCTCTAAAGTTGGGATTAAGAAAGATGTGAAAGGCAGAATCGAAGTAAATAATAAGCTACAAACTTCGGTTGATAATATTTATGCAATTGGGGATGTTATTAAAGGTCCAATGTTGGCACATAAAGCCGAAGAAGAAGGTATCGCAGTGGCTGAAATACTGGCCGGACAAGCAGGGCATGTAAATTATGATGTAATACCTGGTGTAATTTATACCTCGCCAGAAGTAGCTACAGTTGGAAAAACAGAAGAGCAATTAAAGGAAGAAAATAAATCATATAAAATAGGAAAGTTTCCTTTTCTTGCTAATTCAAGAGCTAAAGTAAATAATGAAACTGATGGTTTTGTAAAAATTATTGCAGATAGTAAAACAGATAAAGTTTTAGGAGTTCATATTATTGGACCACATTGTGGAGATATGATTGCAGAAATGGCTTTGGCAATGGAATTTGGAGCTAGCTCAGAAGATATTGCTAGAACTTGTCACGCTCACCCAACACACACAGAAGCTATTAAAGAAGCCGCATTAGCTGTTGATAAGAGACCAATTCATTTCTAAAAAAAAGAAATTCAATTACTATTAAAATATGAGAGCACAAGTTTTGCTACCTAAAGTATTTAATTATTCATTTACTTATAACTCTAATAAAAAAAAGTTATACCCAGGGGATGTTGTTGAAGTTCCATTTGGTAAAAATAAAGAAATTGGCGTTGTTTGGCCAGGAGAAAATTCTGAATTAAAAAAGATTAAAATTAAAAATATTAATAAAAAAATTGATAAGTTTTCATTAAATAAAAACTTAATAGGTTTTATCAAATGGTTCTCTATGTACAATATGGTGCCATTGGGCCTTGTTTTAAAGATGGTTATAGGTAGTAACAAAAATTTATTTACTAGAGTTGATAAAGATTTTAATCAAAAAATAGCAACCGGCATTAAATATAATTTAAATAAAGAACAAATTGATGCTTTAAATTTTTTAAAATTAAAAAATAATAAGTTTGATGTTTCAGTTTTACAAGGCACAACTGGTTCGGGTAAAACATTAGTATATTTTGAGAGAATAAAAAATATAATTGCAGAAAAAAAACAAGCTTTAGTTCTGCTCCCTGAAATATTTTTAACAAATGAATTTAAATCAAGATTTTCAGATTTTTTTGGATTTGAACCT
>CESO01078728.1_pt1 | contig 12795 bp, 8 predicted proteins | sample 356341 | NCBI WGS metagenome assembly CESO01 (sample SAMEA2621812, study PRJEB7988) | marine metagenome | biome: marine biome (ENVO:00000447); feature: deep chlorophyll maximum layer (ENVO:xxxxxxxx); material: "saline water (ENVO:00002010), including plankton (ENVO:xxxxxxxx)" | depth 35 m
TATACGAAGAAGGCATTGCGCATCCTATTTTATTGGGGAATAAAAGACAAATTGAGAATCTCAAGGAAGAACTAGAATTTGATGCTGACGTGCCTATTATAGACCCTAAAGACTCAGCTAACAAAGAACAGAAAGACAAATACGGGGGAGTGTTTTGGGAACAGCAAAAACGCAGTGGTCAAACGCTCTTTTCTGCCCAAAAACTCATGCGTGAGCGCAATTACTACGCCGCCATGATGGTCAATGAAGGGGATGCCGATGCTTTGATAACAGGCTATTCTAGGAGCTACCCTTCCATTGTAAAGCCGATGTTGGATTTAATAGGATTGGCACCTGGTTCTACAAGAATTGCGACAACCAATGTGATGATAACTCAGCGGGGTCCGATGTTTTTAAGTGATACGGCCATCAATACCAACCCTTCGGCACATGATTTGATTAAAATTACCCAAATGACTTCTGGTGTTATGAAAATGTTTGGTATTAAACCAGTTATGGCCATGCTGTCTTATTCAAACTTTGGATCTTCTAAAGATCAAACAGCCACTAAGGTTAGAGAGGCGGTTGCTTATTTACACCGCCGCCATCCCGATTTGTCCGTAGATGGGGAGCTGCAAACAGATTTTGCTCTAAATAGTAATCTCTTAAAGGCTAATTTTCCATTTTCAAGGCTTGCAAACAAAAAAGTGAATGCCTTAATTTTTCCAAACTTAGAGTCGGCTAACATTACCTACAAATTGTTGAAAGAGCTCAACAACGCTGAATCTATTGGACCCATTATGATGGGGCTTAAAAAACCGGTTCATATCATCCAATTTGGGGCCAGTGTGGATGAAATTGTAAACATGACTGCTGTGGCTGTAATCGATGCGCAACAAAAGCAGAAGCAATAAAAAATAGGCCCACCGATTTTCGTCTCATAATTTATGATAATTTTATTACATTTGAGGCTCTAATATTCAAAAGATGATTACTCAAGTTAGAGGTAGATTAGTTGAAAAGTCGCCCACAGCGGTGGTCATTGACTGCAACGGTATTGGGTATTTTATTCATATATCCCTACATACATTTTCTCAGTTGACAGATAATGAGTCAATTAAGCTCTTGACACATTTACAGGTCAAGGAAGATTCACATCAGCTTTATGGCTTTTCAACAGCAATGGAGCGTGAAATTTTTAGGCTTTTGATATCCGTCAGTGGCATTGGAACCAATACCGCAAGAACGATGTTATCTTCCTTAACGCCGAAACAAGTTCGAGAAGGCATTGCGTCTGAAGATGTTGCTTTAATTCAATCTGTTAAAGGAATTGGACTTAAAACAGCGCAGCGTGTGATCATTGACCTTAAAGATAAGATTTTAAAAATTTATGATATTGATGAAACTCTTTCACTTTCAAACAATACAAATAAAGATGAAGCGTTATCTGCATTGGAAGTATTGGGGTTTGCGAAAAAGCAAAGTGAACGTATCGTTGTGAAAATATTGAGCGACACTCCAGATGCTTCTGTAGAGTTTCTCATAAAAGAGGCTTTAAAAAATCTTTAAGTATTGAAAATCATCAACTCTAAAATAGTTTTGAAACGTCCTTTTCTTGTGGCAGTTTTGCTGACTTGTACATACTTTGTTTGGGGACAACAGCCAGCAGTGGTTAGAGACTCTATCTCTACCACTTTTTCTTTTAGAAACTTAGAGATTCCAAACCCCAGCAGTATTGTCAGTCAATACACTTACGACCCAATAACGGACCGTTACTATTACACTTCCAAAATCGGCGAATATAACATAAACTACCCTGTTATTCTAAGCCCACAGGAATTCCAAGAACTTATACAAACTGAAAACTTAAAACTTTATTACAAAGAAAAAATTGACGCCTACAAAGGATTAAAAGACGGCGATGAAGCTGCTAGGAAAAATTTAATTCCAGATCTTTATGTGAATAATAAATTCTTTGAATCAATTTTTGGGAGTAATGTTATTTCCATTGTGCCCCAAGGCTCCGTTGAAATGGATCTCGGTGTGATGTATACAAAGCAAGAAAATCCTACCTTTTCTCCTAGAAATCAAAGTAATTTTACTTTCGATTTTGACCAGCGCATCAGTTTAAGCCTTATGGGTAAAATTGGGACTCGGCTTCAAGCGAATTTAAATTATGACACCCAATCAACCTTCGATTTTCAGAATATTTTTAAACTAGATTTTGACCCTACAGTCGATGGTGGAGAGGATAATATACTCCAGAAATTAGAAATTGGAAATATCAGTATGCCGCTAAACAGTTCCCTAATTAGTGGGGCACAGTCCTTATTTGGAGTTAAGACCGAACTACAATTTGGTAAAACTCGTATCACAGGCGTTTTTTCTGAACAGCGTTCTGAAACACGTAACATAGTAGCGCAAGGAGGTGGCACCCTTCAAGAATTTGATTTATTTGGCTTGGATTATGACGAAAACAGACACTTTTACTTGGGTCATTACTTCAGAGAAAACTACGATAAAGCGCTTGAAAATTATCCCTTTATAAATTCTCAGGTTCAGATTACCAGGATTGAGGTTTGGGTTACCAATCGCACCAACCAGACGCAAAACATTCGAAACATCATAGCGGTACAAGATCTTGGAGAGTCTTCAAGAATAGGATTGACAGCCCCGCCTGCAGGTTTTGTAAACGTTGGACCAGGTGCTTATCCCGACAATTCAAACAATGCTTTTGACCCCACCATCATTGGAGGTTCAGGCTCTCAACTCACGGAGGCAATTAGAGACATTGCCAACGCTGAATCTGGTTTTTTAGTCAACGGTGTCAATGAAGGCTTTGATTATGGTAAATTAGAAAATGCCAGAAAATTAAATCAGAACAGTGAGTATACCGTCAACACTCAATTGGGGTATATTTCTCTAAATCAGCGGCTTCAAAATGATGAAGTTTTGGCAGTGGCCTATCAATTTACGGTTGGTGGTCAGGTTTATCAAGTTGGAGAGTTTGCCAATGACGGTGTCAATGCAACCGATGTCAATACCAATGTCAATAACGGTAATCAAATTGTAAACAACCAAAGTTTGGTATTGAAAATGTTGAAAAGTCCAGTAACAAATGTCGATCAGCCTATTTGGAATTTAATGATGAAAAATATTTATAGTACAGGTGCTTATCAACTCTCGCAAGAAGATTTTAAATTGAATATTTTTTACAATGAAACCGCTTCCTTAAACTATATAACCCCTGTGAGTGGGACGCCTTTTCCAATACCTCTTGGCAATGCAGACCCCATTAATGAGATTCCATTAATTCGACTCTTTAATTTTGACCGTTTAAACTACAACAACGACCCACAAAATAAAGGCGATGGCTTTTTTGACTTCGTTCCTCAAATCACGCTGATACCTGAAAATGGAAAGATTATTTTCACAAAAGCGGAACCCTTTGGAAGTTATTTATTTGAAACCTTGCGTCTGGATCCATCTGAATCTTATGAATCCGATGAATCCATACCAGGAAATTACAATGCTAACCAATCTAAATACGTATACAGATCTTTGTACAGCAGCACTAAAACAGCGGCACTCCAAGACAGTGAAAAAAATAAATTTCGAATTCGTGGCCGTTATAAATCTACAGCAGGCTCCGGAATTCCCATTGGTGCTTACAACGTCCCCAGGGGCTCTGTAAAAGTTACTGCAGGGGGCCGCGTTCTAATTGAAGGGGTTGACTATACAGTCAATTATCAAATCGGTACGGTTCAGATTTTAGACCCTTCCTTGCAGAGCTCCAATACACCGATTCAAGTTTCTGTTGAAAACAATGCGGTTTTTGGACAGCAAACAAAACGCTTTACAGGCTTTAATATAGAGCATCAATTCAATGAAAATTTTGTATTGGGAGGAACGCTACTTAATTTAAACGAAAGACCGATCACACAAAAAGCAAATTATGGTACAGAGCCTATCAATAATACCATCTTTGGCTTGAACGGAAATTATTCCACTGAAGTGCCATTTCTTACCCGAATGGCTAATAAATTGCCCAATATAGACACGGATGTGACCTCTAATTTGTCGGTTCGTGGGGAGTTTGCTTACTTGAAGCCTGGGGCTCCAAAGGGAACGGACTTTAACAGTGAAGTAACCTCTTATATTGACGACTTTGAAGGTAGTCAAAATGGCATCAGCTTGCTCAGTCCCCAGTCTTGGTTTTTGTCGAGCCGCCCCAAAGCCTTGGGCCGTGTTTACACCCAAGGGAGCGAGGATGATAATGGATATCAAAATGGTTTTGACCGGGCTTTGTTAAATTGGTATACTGTGGATCCTATTTTTTACAGCTCTCAACGCCCTGGTGAAATTACGGACAACGATGTTTCTAATTTATATACAAGACGAATTTTTATTGATGAACTATTCCCTGAGGTGGATTTGGTTACCGGGCAATATTCCGTTATAAATTCTTTGGACTTAGTTTACAGGCCAAATGAACGTGGGCCATATAACTACCAATCTGGTGCTGAAGACGGTGTCTTAGAAAATCCTCAAAACAGTTGGGCAGGTATATCGAGGCAATTGACCTCTACGGACTTTGAACAGGCCAATGTGGAATATATAGAATTTTGGTTGATGGATCCTTTTCTAGATAATCCATCGAACCCTGGAGGTAAACTTGTATTAAACCTTGGGAATATTTCTGAGGATGTCATTAAAGACGGCACAAAACAGTATGAAAATGGCCTGCCTGAAGATGGGGATATCAGTTTATTACCACAGACTGCCTGGGGTACTGTAAACCCTCAAAATCAATCTTTAATTTACGCTTTTTCTTCTCAAGGTCAAGAACGTGACAATCAAGATGTTGGTTTGGATGGTTATGATGATAGTGAAGAAGCCAGTGCAGATTCAAGATTTTCTGTTTTTTCAAATTTATCCGATCCAGCCAATGACAATTATGCATATTTTTTGAACACAACTGGGGATATTTTTGAGCGGTATAAATATTACAACGGTCTGGAAGGGAACTCTCCTGATGTCTTTACAGAAACCAATCGCGGCTCAACAACCCAGCCTGATGTAGAAGACATCAACAGAGACAATACCATGAACACCATTGATAGCTATTACGAATATGAAATTGATATCAATACAGCCGCACTTAATAATACCAATAATCCTCTTATCGTAGATCGTAAAACAGTTGCGAACATCACCCTGCCTAATGGATCTTCATCAGGAAATATCAATTGGTATCAATTTAGGATTCCTCTTACAGCTTATACTAACGCCGTTGGTGGGATTTCTGATTTTAGATCCATTCGTTTTACAAGGCTATACTTGGAAGATTTTGCAGAAACAACTGTTTTTAGATTTGGAACTTTTGACCTGGTCAGAAGTGATTGGAGGCGTTTTCAGCAGTCTTTGGACGAAGAGTCCGATGCTGCTACTTTATTAGAACCCACTGTTTTTAGCGTTGGGATCGTTGGCATCCAAGAGAATGATGGCAGCTATGTGTCTCCTCCTAGTGTTCAGCGCGAGCAATTGAACAATAATAATACCATTGTCCGCCAAAATGAACAGTCCCTAGTTGTTGATGTATGTGATTTGGAAAGAAGCGATTCAAGGGCTGTTTTTAAGAATATCAATGTGGACATGCGCCAGTATAAAAAGGTCAAAATGTTTATTCATGCGGAGGATGGAGAGTCCAATAGCTTCCAACAAGGAGATTTGGTTGCTTTTGTTCGAATGGGGAATGATTTTACACAAAACTATTATCAATTAGAGATCCCATTAAGAAAATCTTCTGGTGCTGTAGGGGCTTCCGAATCCGAAGTTTGGCCAGAATTAAATGAGCTTAATATCCCTTTAGAATTGCTTGAGAAAATCAAGTCTTTAGGGATCAGTGAAGGGACTTTAAGTAACGAAGACCCTACTTTTTATAATGTTATTGATGGGGAACTACAAGAAACGTCTGTAGATGGCTTTTCGCCCTTTTCCTTAGGAGTTAATTCTTCTCAAACCGAAACCCCATTTGAACAGCGGATTGCTATAAAGGGAAATCCGAATTTTGGAGAGATCCGATCGTTGATGATTGGTGTTAAAAACATTGGGTCCAACGATTTGTGCGCAGAGGTTTGGTTTAATGAACTTCGCATTGCGGATATGGATAATGAGGGGGGGTGGGCCACCATCATGAGCATGGATTCAAACATTGCTGATTTCATGAATGTGAATGCCAACATAAAACGCAGTACTACCGGATTTGGAAATCTAGATCAAGGTCCCAATGAGCGCAGCCGTGAGGACTTAAAACAATACGATGTGGTTGCCAATATGAACGTGGGACAATTATTGCCAAAAAAATGGGGCTTGCAAATACCTTTTAATTATGGTCAGAGTGAGACATTGATTACCCCAGAATATGACCAACAATACAAGGATTTAAAATTGCAAAGTCGAATGGATGCTGCTGAGAACAGTGAGGATAGGGCGCGCATCCTGTCACAATCCGAAGATTACACCAAACGACAAAGCATTAACCTGATTGGCGTAAAAAAGCAACGAACTGGAGATGCCGAACCAAGACTCTATGACGTTGAAAATTTAACATTTAATTATTCTTACAACGAAGTACAACACCGCGATTTTGAGATTAAAAATGCTTTAGATCAAAATGTGCGTGTCGGTGCCAACTACAGTCACAGTTTCCAACCACTAAATTTTGAACCTTTCAAGAAAAACGATTCTCTTTTCACGGGGCGTTATTGGAAAATTTTAAAAGAATTTAATTTGAATTTATTGCCCACAAGTTTGACAATTAATTCAGATATCAACAGACAATTTAACAGTCAAAAATTTAGAGATGCCGATTTGGGCGCTAGCAACCTTGTGATTGATGAATTGATTCGTAGAAATTACACCTTTGACCTTCAGTACACTATCAATTTCCAGTTGAGTAAGGCCTTGAGTCTGAATTTCACGTCATCAAACAACCATATTGTACGAAATTATTTCATCAACGATGATTTGAATGGCGATCAAGACCCAGACTTAGACATATGGGACCGCTTTTTCGATTTCGGAGACCCCAACCGCCACACCCAACAGCTAGGAATCAACTATGCATTGCCGCTGAATAAGATTCCTACTTTTGATTTTATCACTGCTAACTATTCTTACACAGGGGATTTTCAATGGAACAAAGGCTCCGATCTTTTTGGTCAACTCAATGTTGACGGCCAAACTTATAATTTAGGGAACTCTATTTCCAATGCCAACCAGCACAACTTTAACAGTTCCTTTGACATGCGAAAACTGTACCGCTACTTGGGTGTAAAAAAATCGAGTTCAAAGCGATCTTCAAGAGGACCATCTTCGCGTTCTGGATTTAATACAAGCAATGATGAAACTCCAAAACGAAATTCAAAAAAGAAATTTAAATTAAAAGATGTTGGAATTGGTTTACTTACAAGTATCAATAGGATGCAACTAAATTATGCTGAAAACAACAGTTCGTTTTTACCAGGATATTTACCTACTCCTGGCGCTATGGGCACGATACAACCAACTTTGGGATACACGCTAGGAAGTCAAAGAGATGTCCGTTATATCGCTGCTCAAAATGGCTGGCTTACAACCTTTGATCAGTTCAATCAGCAATACACCGAGACACACAATGAAAACTTGGATTATGCCATCAATACAGAGCTCATCAAAGATTTAAAAATTGATTTTACGGGTGGTAAAACATATGCTACAAACTTTACCGAAAACTTTAACACCATTGACACCAATAGTGATGGTTTTAGTAACAGTTATAATTCGCTCATCCAAAATACTTTTGGTAATTTTAACATTTCCACCTCACTCATACGTACTGCATTTAGTAAAAGCGATGAAATAAATTCGGCTGCATTTGAAGATTTTAAAAGTAACCGTTTGGTAATTGCAAAACGATTGGCAGATAATTTTTATGGACCTTCATCTTACGCCAATGATACTGATGGATACCCATTAGGATTTGGGAAAAACAGCCAGGCTGTTCTACTTCCAGCATTTTTGTCTGCTTATACTGGTAAAGGAGCAAATGAAGTCAGCCTAAGCGCCTTTAGAGACATACCGATTCCTAATTGGACTTTAAAATACACTGGATTAATGAGAAATAAATGGTTTAAAAAGAATTTTAGACGTTTTTCAATAACCCATGGCTACAGGGCTTCCTATACCATCAATCAATTTAGGACGAACTTGGACTATGAAGCTGCCGACCCTTCCTTAGATTATGCATCTCAAGACCCCAATGTTCTGGACCAGTCGGGAAATTATAAAGCCCAAACTTTGTTTAGTAATGTCAACTTAGTAGAACAGTTTAGTCCACTTGTTAAGTTGGATTTTGAAATGAAAAATTCGATTAAATTTTCTACAGAAATAAAAAAAGATAGAAGCTTGTCCATCAGTTTTGACAACAATTTATTGACTGAGATTCAAGGCTATGAGTACATTCTTGGTATAGGATATCGCATTAAAGATTTAAGAATACGATCCAAACTTGCAGGGCCTCGAAAAATTGTAAAAAGTGACTTGAACATGAAAGCAGATATTTCTGTCAGAAACAACAAAACCATTATCCGCTATTTGGATTTAGATAACAATCAAATCAGTGCAGGGCAAACCATTTGGAGTATAAAGTATGCTGCAGACTATGCTTTTAGTAATAATTTGACCGCGATTTTTTACTTTGATTATGCTTTTTCTGAATATGCTATATCGACCGCTTTTCCGCAAACAACCATCCGCTCTGGATTTACCTTGCGTTACAATTTTGGAAACTAATTTTAAACACAAAAAAAATGAATATCCCAGAAGAATTAAAATACACAAAAGACCACGAATGGATTCGTATTGATGGCGAAATCCTAACCATTGGCATTACAGATTTTGCTCAAAGTGAATTGGGTGATATTGTTTATATAGAAGTCGACACATTAGACGAAACCCTTGAAGCGGAAGCCATTTTTGGAACGGTTGAAGCGGTTAAAACAGTGTCGGATTTGTTCCTGCCAGTGTCCGGAGAAATTATTGAATTCAACGAGGCCCTTGAAGATGCTCCAGAGCAAGTCAATGAAGATCCATATGGGTCCGGATGGATGGTCAAAGTCAGGTGTGAAGATTTATCGGAAATTGAAAGCCTTATAGATGCTTCAGAATATAAGGCCTTAATTGGTGGTTAAAAAACTAACATTAACAGCAGCCGGAGTCTGTTATATGTTACTGCTTATTATTGGGAGCCTTTCAAATTTAACAGACGTTCCAAAGCGAAGCATAGAATTCCAAGATAAAATTATACATTTTACAGCTTATGCGTTGTTATGCTTTGTATTATTTTTAATGTTTGAAAGCTATAAAATAAGAAACACTTTAAAATATAGCATTTTGGTTTCTATTGTCTTTGGCACGGTAATTGAATTTTTACAAGCAAATCTTACATCTTATAGGGCGTTTGATATTTTTGATATTATAGCAAATGTTACAGGAATTTTGATTATATCCAAATTGATTGCCTTAAATAAACCGCTCATTGTTAAAAAACTAGAAACATTTATGTAGTTCTATAAATTTTATTTAATTTAACCCCGCATAAACAAACCCAATGGAATCAAAGAAAAACCCAAAAGCAGACGTCAGTAGAAATGGATCTATCTATTTCGCTGTAGGTTTGGCATTGATGTTATTTTTAACATATTCTACGTTAAACTGGAAAACCTACGACAAATCGGATATCGATATTGGCAAGTTAAACCTTGACAATGAATTGGAAGAAGAAATCCCCATCATTGAGCAAGTGATCCCACCACCACCACCACCTCCTCCTCCAGCGGCCCCAGAAGTCATTGAAGTAGTTGAAGACGAAGAAGAAGTTGAAGAAACTGTCATTGAATCAACGGAAACTGATCAAGATGAAGAGATAGAGGTCGAAGAAATTGAAGTCGAAGAGTTTGTTGAAGATGTTGAAGTGCCATTTGCAGTCATTGAAAACGTACCGGAATATCCAGGCTGTGAGCGCGGTTCTAATGCCGAAAAAAGAAAATGCATGTCGGATAAAATTGCTAAATTTGTTCAACGCAAGTTCAATACCGATTTGGCTGGAGATTTAGGTTTATCTGGAAGACAACGCATCAGTGTGATCTTTAAAATTGATAAAAACGGAAATGTAGTAGGTGTGCGTTCAAGAGCACCACACCCTAGACTGGAAAAAGAAGCGGCCCGCGTGATTAATATGTTGCCCAAGATGAAACCTGGACGGCAAAGAGGTAAGCCAGTAATTGTACCTTATTCCTTGCCTATTACTTTCCAAGTTCAAGATTAATTTTTTAAAAAGCTTTTGATTTAAAAACATCCCGCTAATTGCGGGATGTTTTATTTTAAATATAGATAGTTTTTGTCGTAATCAATTACTGCATTTCCCTTTTTTAACACATTGGCTCCAATAATGCCATCTACTTCCGCTAAATCAGCCGATTTAAAAGCCCTATTAATGGGGTTTAAATCTATACAAGCGATGTTGCATGTTTCAAACACCCATTGGCCGATACGCAGTTTGTTGTTTTTAGAAATCTTTGTTTCAATTTCTTCTGGTCCAGCCCCATGCGCATTTATTTTTTGAGGTTCAATATCAAGCCTAAATTTTTCAATCGCATTTTGTGCAACAAAAGTTGTGGAGGCACCAGTATCTAAAACAAACCAACCTTTTGTGTTGTTTATTTTAGCGACAATTTTATAGTGATTACTAGAAATTAGATGCAATTTAATTTTGTAGAAATCCTTTTGATTTAAAAACTCTTTTAATGAAGTACTTTTTTTCAAGGCTTATTATTTTTGACAAAGATAGCATTCAAAATAGTATTTTTGTACTGTGATTTTAACAGACACCCATACACATCTTTATAGCGAAGCTTTTGACATGGATCGTGATCAAATGATTGAAAGAGCTTTAGAAGCTGGAATTTCAAGATTTTATCTACCGGCCATAGACTCGAGTTATACTGAAAGCATGTATGCGTTGGAGCGGAAATACCCCAACCACGTTTTTTTAATGACGGGGTTGCATCCCACCCATGTAAAACACGACTTCAAAGTCGAATTAGCCCATGTGAAAGAAAATCTTGAGCAGCGAAAATTTGTTGCCATTGGAGAAATTGGAATCGATTTGTATTGGGATAAAACTAGCTTAAGGCAACAACAAGAAGCCTTTTGTTTTCAAATTCAATTGGCCAAGCAGTACAAATTGCCTATTGTCATTCATTGCCGAGATGCGTTTGAGGAAGTTTTTGAAATTTTAGAAGCTGAAAAGTCAGATGACTTGTTCGGGATTTTTCATTGTTTCACAGGAACTTTAGCGCAAGCCCATCGTGCTATTTCATGTAATATGAAACTTGGTATTGGAGGTGTTGTAACCTTTAAAAATGGAAAAATTGATCAATTCTTATCTAAAATTGATTTGTCACATATTGTTTTGGAAACCGATGCACCCTATTTATCTCCAGTGCCCCATCGTGGAAAGCGAAACGAAAGTGCTTATTTGTTAAATGTACTTAACAAGGTTGCCGTTATTTACGGAATGGATAAACAAGACATCGCGGAGATTACAACTAATAACGCTTTGGATATTTTTAAAACCTAACAAAATGCACCCAAAAATACTATTGATTTATACAGGTGGGACCATAGGTATGGTCAAAGCGGCAGATAAAGAAATACTTCAACCTTTTGATTTTGATAGCCTGCTTAAAAATATACCTGAACTGAAACTTTTACAATGTGAAATTGAAACAGTTTCTTTTGATGACCCTATTGATTCCTCAAATACCACCCCAGCTCATTGGGTTTATTTGGCAGATATTATAGAAAGACACTACCACAGCCACCAAGGCTTTGTGGTACTGCATGGCAGTGATACCATGAGTTATTCTGCTTCTGCCTTGAGTTTTATGTTGGAAAATCTAAACAAGCCAGTGATTTTTACTGGCTCTCAGCTTCCTATTGGAGATTTGCGTACAGATGCCAAAGAAAACCTCATTACCGCCATTCAACTAGCCAGTTTACAAGATAAAAATAAGCCCGTCATCAAAGAAGTAGGCTTGTATTTTGAATACAAATTGTTCAGAGGTAACCGCACCACCAAAATCAATGCAGATCATTTTAAAGCTTTTGCATCTAAGAATTTTCCGCCCCTTGTCACGTCTGGTGTTAAGTTAAACATACGCCGTGAAGTGCTTTTTAAAGGTCCGTCCAGTAAAGGATTAAATATTCACACCAAGATGTGTAAAGATATTGTTCTTATCAAATTATTTCCTGGCCTGCAAGCTTCCACTTTGACATCTATATTGGAAACTCCTAACCTTAAAGGGGTTGTTTTGGAAACCTATGGTGCAGGAAATGCCCCTTCAGCTGCTCGGTTTTTATCACTTCTTAAAAAAACAATTTCTCGTGGCATTTATATTGTTAATGCCACGCAATGTTCAGGAGGCATGGTTCAGATGGGGCAATATGAAACCAGTCAATCACTACAAGATATTGGGGTTATTTCCGCCAAGGACATGACCACTGAGGCCGCGATTACCAAGATGATGTATCTATTAGGTAAACTAAAAGACCTCGATTTTAAATTGGCGTTTGAAACTTCATTAAGAGGTGAATTAACTGAAAATTAAGAGATTTTTACTTTCAGGATTAAACATTTTTTTCTTTATTTGACATCTTTAAAAAAAGAATATAGAGAGGTGGCCGAGTGGTCGAAGGCGCACGCCTGGAAAG
>CESO01083529.1_pt1 | contig 12782 bp, 14 predicted proteins | sample 356341 | NCBI WGS metagenome assembly CESO01 (sample SAMEA2621812, study PRJEB7988) | marine metagenome | biome: marine biome (ENVO:00000447); feature: deep chlorophyll maximum layer (ENVO:xxxxxxxx); material: "saline water (ENVO:00002010), including plankton (ENVO:xxxxxxxx)" | depth 35 m
GGTGGCCCTTGATTTCGCGTTCAATAATAATCTCTGCGCGACCGCCTTCCTCTTCATCAAAGCGGACCCAGACCCCTTTAATTTTGACGTGGTCTGCAAGGAGTCCTTCTTGACGGGCTTTCAGTTTGTCTGCGAGCCAACTGTTGAGCTGGCGCTCGGTAATGGTGACGCTCTCGGTGCGATCTTTCGCAGCCTCTTCAATGAGGCTGGGAACGCTAGATGGATTCTTGGTGCGATCGTCCTCCAAGCGTCCCTTGATGTCGGAGAGGTCCTGCGATTGGAAGCCAAGGTAGATTCCGTAGCCAAGCGCCCCGACGAGAGAAAGAGTGAAAAGGATGAAATAGCGCTTCATGACCAAACAGTGAAGAGGTTGCGAGAGGCAGAGCCAACCATGAAATTAACGAATTTTAGGAGCGACAGAAGGCCCCACTTAATGTGCGTATCGTCCTCGGGGCGAGATTTTCGCATTATCGAGTTTAGTCGGAGGATTTGGCAGGCTTTGATTCCTTTTTCTCAGACTTTGATGAAACAGATTCGGAGGCTTTTTTCTCGCCGGCTTTGTAAGAGTCTGATCGGTAGTCGGTCTCGTAAAATCCTGATCCTTTGAAGATGATGCCTGCCCCAGTTCCAAGGAGGCGTTTGACCTGACCGCTGCAGTCTGCTTGGGGGCAGTCAGTGAGTTTGTCGTCATTCATGCTCTGAAAGACCTCGAAGACGTGATCACATTGTTTGCACCGGTAGTCGTAATTGGGCATGGTGTGTATTTTTTACGCAGATTCTTCTGGAAAGTTTTCGAGTCCCCACCCACTTTGACCGATCTCATCGGCCAATTCCTTAAATTCGGCAAGTTCGGCGTTGGTGAAAAGAAGTCCGCCAGCAGCGTCGCTACGCTTACGGAAGCCGGCTTCAATTTGTCCAGGAAGGAGGCACTTTTCGTTTCCGTGACCTAGGATGTCATCGAGGACGGCTTTCATGTTGGCCGATTGGTTGCCGTGAACGAACGCTCCGCTGGACCAAGCATCTGGGTGAATGACCTGAAAGTAGAAACAGGACGTGGTTTTGGCGCCTGTGCGCCCCCGTTCAGTGGGGAGGTTGCCGCCGATGAATCCGCCGACGAGTTCGTTAATGAGAGCCATGCCATAACCCTTGTGGGCTCCAAAGGGGAGGAGGGAGGCAACTTCATTTGGGTCAGTAGTTTCGTTGCCATCTTTGTCAACGGCGGCTCCGGGAGGGAGGGGCTTGCCCTCTCGCTTGAGTTGCTGGACGCGGCCCATTGCGACGGTCGAAGTGGCCCAATCGATAACGATCGGGAATCCATTCGCATCCTGGGTTGGGAATCCCCACGAGTGAGGGTTGGTGCCAAGAGTCGGATGCTTGCCAAAGAAAGGAACGACTTCGGCTAGCGTAGAGGTGCAGTTGGTGTAAGCGATGTAGCCTTTTTCGGCAGCCTTCATGACATATCCGCCGCCCCAGAGGTAATGGAAGGCATTGTCTATTGCGACCTGGCCAACGCCAAATTCATCGGCCATTTCGATGCAGCGATCGATCGCTGCTACAGCAACAGCTTGGCCTAACTTCTTGTGAGCATCCCAGACTTCAGAAGCTTTAAAGCGGTCATTAACAACTTCGATTTCTGCACCAGGAACGCAGCCCCCAGTGGCGGAACCAAAAAGGTGGTCGAGGTGAAGCGCTTTGAGGGCATTATGGGTTCGGATCCCGTGGCGAGCGGCTTCCTGGCAGACTGATGCGGCAACTGAAGATTCTTCTGCCGTGTAACCTCTCGCCTGATAGGCTGCAGCGACTAACTCATCGTGCTTCTTAGTTGGGACTACCTGGAATTCGCTCATACGTATGACGGGTTTTGTCGGGCGAGAGACTGGCTTTTTCCGACGAGATGGCAAGTTCCAAGCGTTGGATTCTGGAGACGATGGCCTCTGAATTGATAAATTCGCACCCGCCCGAAGCTCTGCAGCTTACGGGGCCATTTCCCAGATTTTCTACTTCACGCGTGGGCGGAAGTTGGCTTTGGTTTTAACGCTGGTGGTGGTTCGCATTCTGCTCTTCCACTCCGGTGGCTTTTCTTTGAGAACCGTGTCGTCGCCATAGCCTTTTTGGAGTCTGAGGAGTTGTTTGCGGACATCGTTGATCAGCTCTTTCTTCTCGGGGTTGCCATAAAGGTTTTTGAGCTCATCGGGATCGGTTTTGAGGTCGTAGAATTCCCACTCTCCAAATTCGTAAAAGTTGATGAGTTTGTAGCGTTCGGTGCGGATGCCGTTATGGCGGGGGACTTGATGGTAGGAAGGATACTCGTAGTAGTGGTAGTAGATGGATTTACGCCAGTCGTTGGGCTTATTGCCTTTAAGCAGCGGAACGAGGGAAGTGCCTTGCATGTCGCTGGGTGTTTCTGCCCCGGCCATCTCGAGAAAGGTTTGTGCATAGTCTAGGTTTTGAACAAGGTCGGTATTGCGTGAGCCGGGTTTAATGACGCCAGGCCAAGAAATAATAAGAGGCATCTTTAATGATTCTTCGTACATCCAACGTTTGTCGTACCAGCCGTGGTCGCCAATATAGAATCCTTGATCAGAAGAGTAAACGAAGACCGTGTTATCAGCGAGATCTTGGTCTTCGAGCGCTTTGCGGAGGCGTGCTAAGTTCTCGTCAACGCCCTTGATGGCACGGAGGTAGTTTTTGGCATAGCGCTGAAACTTCCAGCGGACGAGGTCACGACCGGTAAGTTTGGCTTCGCGGAAAGCCTTATCCTTAGGGCCGTAGGCTGCGCGCCAAGTTTTCAGCTGTTCCGGGGTCATGCGCTTCATGTTTATGTAGGCGGAGCGGTCCTCGCTTGGACGGCGCTGTTTGGGGAAATCTAAGTCGGGGGTGAGGTCTGTAAAGAGGTCATGGTCGAGATACATGTGACGATCAATTTCCATTTCCTGGTGCTGGGCTGGGATGCGCCCCTCGTATTGGTCGAAAAGGGTTTTGGGTTCGGGAATCGTGATGTCATCATAGAGATGAAGGTGGCGCAGAGCTGGCATCCAGGTGCGGTGCGGCGCCTTGTGCTGGCACATGAGCATGAAGGGTTTGCCGAGTTCCTTGGATTCCTTGATGAAGTCGATGGCCATGTCAGTGACGATGTCGGTGCAGTAGCCATTGATGATTTTTCGCCCTTTTGGCGTGATCATGGCCGGGTTGTAGTAGTCGCCCTGACCTGGAAGGACGGCCCATGAGTCGAAGCCCTGAGGTTTTCCCTTGAGGTGGGATTTGCCGTAAAGGGCAGTATGATAACCGGCGGCACGGAGAATTTTCGGGAAGATCTGTTGGTTCCAATCAAAGGAGTTCCCGTTGTTCATGAAGCCATTTTTATGGCTGTGCTTTCCGCTCATGATGACGGCGCGAGAGGGCCCGCAAATAGAGTTGGTGCAGAAGGAATTCTCAAAGAGCATGCCGTCGTCGGCAAGTTTGTCGATTTCGGGGGTCGGGTTTACCGATTTGAGCCAGCCATTATAAGCGCCTATGGCGTGAGGGGCATGGTCATCGGTGAAGAAAAAGACGATATTGGGCCGCTTTTTTTCTGCGAGGGCGGCGAAGGGGAATAGAAGAAGAAGGAAAAGCTTCATGCGTGGAGGTTAGCGAACAGGTAAAGACTTGTCCAGCGAGGGAGGCGTGATTGACTACTTTAAGCGATGGTGAAGGTATTTGTTTCAGGTTGTTATGATATTCTACATGCGGGGCATTTACAGTTTTTTGAAGAGGCCCGGGCCTTGGGTGATCACTTAACAGTTTCGTTCGCAAATGAGGATATTTTATGGAAGCACAAGGGCCGAAGGCCTTCGTTGCCGGATGATCATAAGGTGGAGCTTTTGCGGTCTCTGGTGATGGTTGACCACGTAGTCGCTGGGAATGGAGAACGACAGGGGTTGGATTTTGAGCCGGTTTTTCGCGAGCTTAAGCCGGATATTTTGGCGGTTACGGAGGACGACCAATATGGGGAAATCAAAGAGAGACTGTGTGAGGAATTGGGTTGTCGGTATGTCCGCCTGCCGAAGACTCCTCCAAAGTTTGAGCCAATTTCGACGACCGCTATTCTAAATCGGATTGGTGGGGTGGCGGAGGCTCCTCTGCGTGTTGACTTTGGAGGTGGCTGGCTGGATGTGCCGAAGTATGCTCGGAAGGGCGGTTTTATTGTGAACTGCGCGATTTCACCGAAGGTGAGTCTTCACGATTGGCCCTATGAGCAGAAAGCGGGGTTGGGGGGGAGCGGAGCTTGGGCCTTTTTGAATGGCAAAGACTCGGTGCAGTCCGAGCTTGATTTGGGCGTAGGTTGGCAAGATCCAGCAGTAATCCGCGAAACGGGAATTTGTGTCTGGAAGAGTGGCGAAAGGCCGCGGCTGGATTTGAAACGAGATGGATCGTTTCTGTCTGGATGCATGGGTTTGCTCTGGACTAGGAAGCAACACGATACGCCAGGTTCAGTGGGTTTTGAACGGGATTACGATTTGATTGAGCGTGCGGGAGCCGTAGCTCGAGAGGCCGTGATGGCCGAGTCGGTTGCCAAGCTAGCTGAGGCGGTTTTGATGTCTTATTCAGCCCAGTTGGGAGAGAAGATGGAAGAGTTGCCTAAAATTCTAGGCAGTGTCGCTCGGAAATACTGCGGGGGTGGCCATGGTGGTTATGCGCTCTACCTTTTCCCTTCTCGGGAAGCAAGGGATGCAGCACCCGGCCTAGTCGCAGTCGAGCCGTATTACAGCTAGTGGGGGCGCTGGAGGACCATTGTACCTTTGTCACCATTGCCTTGGAAGCGACACTCAAATTGTGTTGGGCTGACTTGTCCTTTGATACGATAAGTGCCGAAGTTGTTGGGCAAGGACATTGAGTGGTTCAAGGAAAGAGTTCCTTCTTTCTGTGTGGTTGTGATGGGGTGAGTATAATCACCGAATTGCAGTAAGCCCCAACCAGCACGGTAGCGGAAGTTGTAAGTGTCGGGTGAGGCCTCATCCCTTGTAATCATACACCAGAGCGGACCATGATGTCCGTTGACTTCGCTTTTCCAGGTTCCCTTCCAAGGGCCGGTGGGAGTGGGCCTGAGCTTGACTGAGTGAAACTCGTTTATAGATGCCTTGAACTCTCGCTGGTAGCTGGAGCATGACACCAACAGAAGAGAGGCGAAGATGGCAAGCCAAAGAGGTTTCATCGCGCTAGAGACAAATACGTTTGAAAAGTTCGTTGAGTGGAAGCTGCATCCCAATGTAAAAATCACCAAAGTCAGCGAAGCGGGCGGAAACTTCATCGAAGCGCATTTCGTAAACGATGTTCTTAATTTCAATAGTATCCTTGGCTAGGAGTGTGACGCCCCATTCATATTCGTCGAGTCCGGTGGATCCGGTTATGAGCTGGAGGATTTTCCCGGAGTATTTGCGACCGGTAGTGGCGTGGCCTTTCATGAGCTTGGCTCGTGCGGCATGATCAAGGGAATACCAATTGTAGTGTTCGCTTGGCGCGCGGCGCTTGGACATTGGGTAAAAACAAATCGCGGGCCAATCGGGGAGAACCGGATAGAGGCGGTGCTGAAGGTAGTGCTTCATGCGTTCGTCGAATTCCTTAAGGGCGGCTTCGTATTCCTCGCTGCCTTCGGTCATACCTTGTTCCCCGACTAGGGTGTCTTTTCCGTATTGCTCAGATGTGGTGGTGTATTCCGAGCGCTCGGTTTGAGAGAGGTAGGAATAGGTAGGGGTTAGGACGTCGGGTCCCAAGGCGAGAGTGAGACGCTTTTCAAAATGAGTGGCGTCATGCAAGTCGGGGGTGAGGAGCATGAAGCCTAGATCGGCCTTTGGAGTGGCTACGGCGAAGACGAGGAGTTGAGTGTCCTTGTGTGAGCGAATCTCTTGGACCAATTCGCTGAGTTCGGTTTTGGCTTGGCGTTGCTCGGCTTCGGTTAAAAGTGACCACTGGCTGTGATCAATGGAATAGTAAAGATGTATGACGTGCCAGCCTTCGACGGGCACGAGGGGAGTTGGGTTATCGGACATGAATTTTTATTTCTCTTTACGGTTCGCTTCGATACGAGTCTTGACGATGGGCTCGGCCCCGTCAGCGCTTTCGACGATGGCGAGGGTCCAGGGAGCGATGTCTTGGTTGACGTAAGGGTTGATCGTGGTGGGGTTAGTAAATCCGGCAGTGGCGTATACTAAGGTCTCATTCGAGCCATTTTCAAATTTACCGTCACTTACGGAAAGATTGAGAATGTCGCCGATAAGCTGGTCTTCACCATCGCGGAAGCTCACTTGCAAGGTAGAGGATCCTCCTTCACCGATTTTGATGGAGGCACAGGGGATGAGGCGGGCTTCGATCACCACGCCGACGTCGGGATCATCGCCGTCGCGGACGGGCTCACGCCACCACGTTTCGACGCTTTCAATAGTGATGGATTCGCCTTGGATCGGAAAGTCTTCCTTGTATTCCGCGAGATTACCATTTGGAGCAGCGTCGACATAGGTGTATCCTCCCCAGAGCGTTAGACCGACTAAAATAGCCAAAAGCGCACCAATAAATATTTTTTCGATCTTGGTTGTGGAGGTTGCCTCTTGGCTAGTCTCTTTAACCCGATATCGTTTTGGCGCAGGCGCTGTTTCAGAAGGAGCCGTTGGTTTGTGCTCTTGGGAAGGTATAGGAGGCGGGGGTGGATCATCGTCTAGGTCGCTCGAAATTTCTTCCGGCGGAGCGGCCGGAGTGTCTTGAGCGGCGGCCGAATCAGCTGACTGCTGTTTTGGCTGGCTTAATTCTTTTGCCTCATCGGGATCGAGATCGTCGTCACCAAGGTCCCAAAAGTCATTTTGAGGCTCGTTTTGGGGTTCGGTGGGCTGATTTTGCATGATTGGTGCCAAGAGAGATAGTCACCGCGGCGGATCATTGCAACCCGTGAATCATGTTCGGAAAAAGTGATTGCACTTTGCGATTAGAGATAGAACATTTCCCGCAGCAAGCCATGGCTGATCTTGAAGACAAAAACCCCGAAAGTGTTGCAGGAAAATTCTACGTCGATTCTCAGTGCATCGATTGCGATCTCTGCCGCGAAACCGCACCAGATAATTTCCAGCGTTCCGACGATGAGGGATATTCCTACGTTTATAAACAGGCTGAGAATGACGAGGAAGTCGCTCTTTGCATGGAAGCTCTCGAAGGTTGCCCGGTCGAAGCGATCGGTGATGATGGCGAGGATTCCTAAATCGAGCCATGGGACGGAAGCCTAGCACTGGGAAAGAGAAATCAATTTCCCGGAGGAATATGCGGGCTGACATCGTCGGTCAATGGGTTGGCGCCTCCCGACCGCTGAACCTCGAGAGGAATATCAGCGAAGCTGGGGCGCACATTGAGGCGATTCTCGAATCTATCGGCATTCAAGGCGGACTAGACGAGGATCGTGTCAAAGAGGCGTGGTCTTTACTGGCTGGGGATTTAATCGCCAAGCAAACTGAACCGGTATCGCTTCGAAAAGGCTGCCTTACTCTCAAAGTGTTACAGCCTGCAATGCGTTATCACCTTGAGCAACTTAAACAAGGCCTACTGCACAAACTCCAAAGCGAACTGGGGGCTGAAAATGTCACTTCTCTCCGGCTTACTATCGGTTAAGCTATCGAGATTTATGAAATATCGTTCGCTCCTTTTCGACTGGTCGGGAACCTTAGTCGATGATCTTCCTCCAACGCTTTACGCGACCAATATGGTATTGGGGAAGTACAATGTGCCTACGCTAAGTCGCGAGGAATTCCGTCAGCGTTTTCGCCTTCCATACCCCGAATTTTATGAAGACGTATTGCCCGGTGTTCCTATTGAAAATTTGGAGGATACATTTCGCACTTCTTTCAATTCATCGCCAAAAGGTGTGACTGTTTTACCTCATGCCCGTGAGATGCTCGAATGGTGTCGCGATCAAAAGATCCGTTGTTTCGTTCTCTCCAGCATGGACGAGGGGCTTTTCACGGAGCAGGCGCATGATTTTGGTCTACATAGCTATTTTGAGGCAATTTATGCTGGGGTTATTGATAAGCGCGAGCGGATTGGAGACATTTTAAAATCGCACGATTTGTCAGCTGCCGACACTGCTTTCGTAGGTGATATGGTCCACGACGTCGATACTGCAAAGCATGGAGGGATTGCGTCGGTCGCCCTTGCCACCGGATATGATCCGGTCGAACGGCTAGAGCAAAGCGACCCTCATCATTTCTTTGATCATCTCGGAGATTTTCGTCAGTGGCTAGAGAACTCGACAATTCAATCTACTTTGGACTTATGAAAGATCAGATCGTGATTCGAGGTTTGGAGTTGTTCACGCATATTGGTGTGCCGGCCGAGGAGCGGGCCGAGGTTCAAAAGTTGCGCGTTCATCTCACGCTTGAAGTGATGCGTTTTCCGAAGATCGATGGTATTGAGGGCACCGTTGACTACAAGGCGGTCGCGGATCGAGTTCGCAAATCGGCTGCCGAGAAAGAGCGCCAGCTCATTGAGACTCTGGCGCAGGACATCGCCGCAGTAGTGCTGAGCGAATTCGAGGTCAGCAAGGTTCGTGTCGAGGTTGAAAAATTCATTTTGCCGGAGACCGATTGGGTTGGCGTGATCCTTGAGCGATCTTCTTCAGAGATAAATTGAACATGTGTTACTCTGGTCTGTCCGTAAGATTGTATCAGATGATTCCTCACCGGGCCCCTTAAAATAGATGTCTTCCGAGTCTACGAATGAATCCTCCACCGATGCGGATGAAGTACTCGTGTCCCGCGCCCAGAGTGGTGATACGTTAGCCTTTGATCAGCTTGTTGTTCGTTACAGTCCGCGCCTCTACGGGATGATTTATCACATGACCTCAAACAAAGAAGATGCGAACGATCTCACGCAGGATGTTTTTGCGAAAGCCTATCGATCTCTTAAACGTTTTCGGGGACGATCGTCTTTTTACACGTGGATCTATGCAATCGGGACGAATATGACTTTGAATTTTCTCAAGAAGCGCAATCGCAGGGCCGCGTGGAGTCTCGATAACCTCGATTCGGGAATTCAGAATGATGAGGCTATGGTCGATTTAGCACATGCTGCGAATCCCCGTCACCAAAGTGATTTGAACGAACTTCAAAAAAAATTGAACGAAGCGATGCAATCGCTTTCTAATGTTCACAGAGCGGTCGTTACGATGTTTGATATCCAGGGAATTCCCCATGCTGAAATTAGCAAAATTCTAAAAGTATCGGAAGGAACCGTTCGTTCGAGGCTTTTCTATGCGCACCGGCAATTGCAGGGGCATTTGGAAGAGTTCATCAAATAATATCAACCCCACCTATGAACGAGCCAGAAAAACAGGTCCAAAAACTCATCCGCCTTAAGCGGTTTGAAGAACCTAGGGACGGCTACTTTGATGATTTTCTTGAGGAATTCCGGAACCGTCAGAATGAGGGAGATACTTCGAATGGGTTTTTGAATTCCCGGGTGTCTGGTGGATCGGGCGACCGCAAATGGTTTATTGGAGCTGGGCTGGCCTATGCCGCCTTGTTGGCAGTGGTTCTAACGTGGCCCAATGGACCTGAAGCCAAGCAAGATGCCTCGAGGCAACCGATTATCTTTGAGCCGAAGCAACCGGTGAGGAATTCTGTGACACCTCCAAAAAACCCTATTTCGATTCCTCGGCCCTGATTTGGGCAATCGGGTAGCTTGATTTTATCAGCAACGGCATGTCAGGATCTTGCGTATGCCAACGCATACTGCCACCCTTTCAGTCCGTTCCTCTGGAAAAGGAACATATGAGATTACTCATCAATTAAAGAACATCATTGCCGAAGCGGGAATTACAACCGGAACGGCGACGATTTTCGTGCAGCATACCAGCGCAAGCCTCGTCATTATGGAAAATGCTGACCCGAGCGCGCGAACCGATTTGCATGCTTTTTTTGACCGCCTTGTTCCCGAGGATACACCCTATTTTGTCCATACTTATGAAGGTCCCGATGATATGCCTTCCCACATTCGGATGGCTCTCACTCGCACCAGCGAAGTAATTCCGGTGATAAATGGTCAAATGACGCTTGGCACCTGGCAGGGGCTTTTTCTTTTTGAGCATCGCAATCAACCTCACTCGCGCCGAATCGTGGTTATGGTTCAAGGTGAATAGATTTACTTCTGCGGATAGGAGCGAGAAACTTGATTTGCGATTCTAAAAGGTAGATGCCTTTCGGTTAGAGCTTGGAGATTTCAAAAGGGGTTACTTATGCGGGGATCATTTTTTGGGTTGATAACTCGTTTCAAAACTGGTCGTAATTCTCACCGGGAAATGGAATTCCATTCGATTTGACCCGTTATCGTTATGATGACTCGCAGAAAAACCCTTCAAAGCTTAGCCGCCGGCTTCGGGGCCTCGCTTGGCTCCACTGTGCTGCCTTCATTCGGGAACGGTAGTAAATTGATTCCGCCCGCGTCAGGTGGCCCGAAAAGGGTGATCTTTTTTATGCAGAATCAAGGCTTTGAGCCCGGGACCTGTATTCCTGACGGGATGAGGCATAGCAGCTCCCTCGCTAAGGCGAAGTTGCCCGAGCCAATTTCGGCGTTAGAGCCATTTAAGGACCGATTGCATATTATTAGTGGTCTGCACGGAATGCATACCAGCCCATCGCACAGTGCCTTCTTTGGTGCTCTCGGTGGATATCGTGGTAGCGATGGAGTGCCGCCTAGCGCTTCAACGATTGATTATGAGCTGAGCAAGGCTCTGCCTGACACCTTGTTGCCGCATTTGTGTATCGGGATGGATTCGTTGGAGAACATGAAGACCAAGCCAACTGTTGCTAACCTTTCGGCGAGCGGAGCTGGGCAGCCTATCTTCATGCACTCGAATCCGAACCATCTTTACCAGACTCTTTACGGAGGAATTTCGAAGGGCGAGATCCGCAAGCAGCATGAGGCGCGGTCCGGAATGTTGGAGAGAATTGGCCAGTTGGCGGCTGCAAAGGGGGGCGCTTTGCCGCGGTCGGACAAGCAACGCTTCGGTGAGTTTGTGGGAGGATTTGAAGATATGAACGGGTTGCGCGAGCGGCTCGGAGAGGTGTCTGAGCACCTGCGGAATTTTGCGCCTAAGGTGGATGTCCGCTATTCCTCACCGGAGTTTGAAACCGATTGGCACGATGTCCTTCTAGACTTGGGGATTTCTTCCCTGAAATCTGGCATCACCAACGTTCTTACAATTGGATCTGGGCGGGGTGAGATTTTCGGATCTTGGAAAGGATTGGGGGTTGAGAAGCAGGGTCACAATCTGGGGCATATGACGCAGAAGGATAATCCGATCTGGATCAAGATTCGCCAGTATAACTCACAGATGTTGGTTAAGATCATGGAGGAGCTGGAGAGCGTGCCCGAGGGAAGTGGCACGATGATGGATAACACTTTGATCGTTTACACCAGTAACAATGCCGACAAGCAGCACACGAATGGTGCCAACTGGCCGGTTATGCTCCTCGGGAATTGTGACGGGATCTTTAAGTCGGGCTGCTTTACACATGTTGAGGGCAAGCGTCCGATCAATACACTTTACTCCACAATTCTTCGTTCAGTTGGAGTATCATGTGATCGCTTTAACATGAGTGAGAAAATGGCGAAGAAATTCGACTCAGGCAGTGGTCCGTTGAAAGAAATCTTGGCGTAAAAAATGAGTATAATTTTGCGCGGGGTGGTATTCGCGCTCGGCGTGGGAATTGGCTGGGCGAAACCCTATATTCCCGGCGAGCCGGTGGACCTTGGTTTTAAGGACTTTGCCTCGGAGTTTCTCGACTACCATTGTCTGGAGTGCCACGACGAAGCTACGCAGAAGGGTGATTTGTCGCTTGAGGATTTGGGGACGGTTGACGAAACCAACGCGGCTTTATGGAAATCGATTTGGGCCCAAGTTTCGCTGAGAGAAATGCCGCCGAAAAAAAAGGAACAGCCGGAGGTGATCGAGCGGCTGAAATTTTCAGATTGGATTGTCGGTGAGCTTCAGCGGGTCATGAAGGATAAGGGCGGATTCCAAGCTCATCTTGATCCTCACAAGGGTAATTTTTTGGATCACGATCTCTTGTTTGGTAAGCTCCCGGACGGGATCGAATTGGCGCCACCGGCCTCTCCAAAACGGATTTGGCGGGTCACTCCGCAGGAGCATATCACGCGGCTCAATGAGTTGATCAATACCGAGCCAGAGTATGACCCTAAGAGGCCCGGTATGCGAACGCGCGGTGATACGGTTCCGACAAACCATGGAGGTGAGTTGAAGCTCTATTTTGGTGCCGATCGTATTATCAAATGGCAGGGTGGAACCGTCGCCTATGCGACATCTGTAAAGAGTGTTCCAGTAGTGCTCTCCTCGGCAAGGAAGCATGGCTTTGAGAACTATCCAAATTTTCACACCGTCAATAGTGCCGAGGCGACGCAAATTCTGGGGAAAGCTGAAGATATTCTCCGCTATATGGCTTATGGCCCACTGAGTATCGCAAATCCAGAGCAGATCACTGATGATCCCGCAACTTATGAGAAAGTAAGGCCGAAGGGGGATCTTCGCGGACTGCCGACGGCCTTGGTCTACAGTACAAAAGTGAAGCGTCCGTTAACGCCGGTTTATGAATTAATGAAGGCCTCAAAGCTAACGGAGGATCTATTAATCGAAGCGGTCACTTATGTTTTTGAAGCAGTGACCTTTCGTCCTCCGATCGAGAAAGAGTTAGAGCAATATTTGCTCATCACAAGTGAAGCGATCGAGAAAGTCGGAAAGGAAGACGGTGTTT
>CESO01031545.1_pt1 | contig 12770 bp, 12 predicted proteins | sample 356341 | NCBI WGS metagenome assembly CESO01 (sample SAMEA2621812, study PRJEB7988) | marine metagenome | biome: marine biome (ENVO:00000447); feature: deep chlorophyll maximum layer (ENVO:xxxxxxxx); material: "saline water (ENVO:00002010), including plankton (ENVO:xxxxxxxx)" | depth 35 m
TATGCCGCCATTGATACTGAGCGACAAACTACCCAAGGCGGCGCCGTGGGTGATAAAGCTGCGGCTTTGACCGGCTACCACCTGAGCAAAGCTCAGCGTGATGGTGCGGCTATCAGGGCTGGCCGGCACAATGAAGCGCTTACGCGGGCCGCCAATCTGGTTGACCAGGGCGCTCTCTTTTACCGCGCTTGGCACTAGCTGCGAATACACCGACGCCACGTTGAGCGACAAATCGCCGGCGGTGATTGCTTGAGCCAAGGGGCTGATGCCGTAATAGCGGGCAGAGTCCGCCACCTGTGTTGCAAGCACCCGCGCCTTGTCATCACCCGACAGGTTTTTACTGGTGGTACCAGCAGGCACCGCCTGCCCACCAGGGAACTTGACCAACAAGGGTGCGCTGATAGTGATTGCCAGCCGACGACGCGTGAAGTTTACAAAGTTGCCGTTGCCGTAGTCATAGATGAACTCCTCCAGCGTGGCCTCCAGCGCCTGCACCCGAACGTACTGGCTGCTGGCACCGGCCACCAGCTGGAATACGTCGCCCACTTCTGGCACGCGCGCCTCCTGACGCTGAATGCCCGTGATGGCCCGCTGGCCAGCAAACTGATCGCCCAGCAGCTCAAACTGCGCCACGGTGGACGGCACCACGTAACCCTCGATAACCGAGCGCGCATCATCACGCTCGTCAGTTTGGCTATTGCTGTTGAACAGCAGCACAGCCACGCGTGGGTCAGCAGGTGCCTTGGTGACAATGGAGTGCGCGCCCAGGTACGGATCGGCATTCTCGGTCAGCACGCCCGCAAACACTTTGCGCAGCGCGATGCGGCCCAAGGTCCGGTCCAGCCGGCTGATATCCGGGAACAGGTTGTTAATTTCACCATCCACCACAGCCTCGCCCGTGGCGCGACCGCCGCCATCGTCCTCATCGGTCAGGCGCTGCGATTTTAAGAGTTTTACGTCATCGACGTTGATGGTCATGCTTTTCTCCGGGCAAGAATAAAAAACCCCGCTCGATGGCGGGGTGGTTGTCAGGGCTCTGGGTCGGGCTCAGGTTCAGGCGGCGGCGCGACGGTGATCAACCGCAGGGTCAGCTCATAATCCGTGCCTGCAGGGTCAAGCTCACGAAACACCTGTTCTGCCTTGAGTGGCGGGCCATCCTCACGATTCCAGGTAACGTAGTGCTGATCGCCACGAGGCAACGTGAGCGGCATGATGATGCCGAGTTGATCCCGCAGAGCCTCAAGCGCACGTACAGTAGCCAGCGTGAACCAGGCCCCGCCGTTGCTCTGCAGCGTTATAGGTCGGCCATACAGCTTGACGCCCTGCTGAATCAGCAGCGCGCCTGTCAGGCTGCGCTCCTGCGTTTGCTCGATCACATCCCACTCGTATTCATCCACCCATTCCATCTGCTCACCGCCCAGCGCAGGATCTGCTGACAGGTCGATATCTGCGAGAGTCAACGGCATTACATGCTCCTCAATCCAGCTTGCTCAAGAATGCCCAACAGCGCCTCTTCTTGCCCTTCGCCTACGGTCAGATCCACGGAGCTGCCGCGTGCGGTCTCCAGCCGAATAACCTTGCTTGGCTGAGTAGACTGCTGCACTGCAGGGGATTCACTACCAGGGGCACTGGCTTGCGCTGGCTGTTCCCGCTTGCTGCGGCGGGTCTCGTTGTTGATTGATTGCAGCACGCTCATGGCTTCACCCAAGTTGCGCAAAGCCTCACCATTGCCCGCCGCGCGGGCCTCGGCCATTTGCGCCTGCAGATCACGTTGGCGACTTTCCAGCCTGCGCTTCTCAATGGCCTCGGTGTTGCCCTGCAGGCGGTCCAGTTCGTCCCGCAGGCCATCCAGCGTGCTGCGGCTGCTATTGCCTAGTTCCTGCATGCGCTGGCTAGCACTAGCAATGGCCGCATCCAGCTGCTGCAGATCGCTATCTTCCAGCAGATCCAGCTGATTACGGGCGCGTGAGGCTTCGCGAATAAAGTCACCCAGCCCCACCGCGCCTGAGTCGTAGCCCTCCATCAGCGTCTGCAGTGATGCGGTTTGCTCCAGAAACTGCTTCTGCAGCTGCCGACTGGCGAACAGGGTTTCATCTGCCCAGCGCGCAAACGGTCCCCGAAACTGATCAGCCAGCCCCGCCTGCAGGTCGCCTAGCTTCTCATTCACAATGCTCAGCGATGCGGCCGTGCCTTCCAGGCTGCTGGTGTCCAGATCAATATCGACACTGCTGATGCCTTTCAGCGAATCGAACGCCTCCAGCGCCTTGCTACTCAGCTCGGCCAGAGGCGACCGGGCGGCGGTCATCACGTCATCAAAGAAGGTACTAAAGGCATCACGAAAGACGGCCTGCTGCTCAGCACGCGCTGATGCCGCCGCCGCTTCTGCATCAGCCTGCGCTGCCAGTGCTTCGCTGACCGACTGCAGCTGCTTCTCCAGATTGCTCTGAGCGTCCGCCTGGTCGCCGGTGGATTTAGTCAGCTTCTCTTGCTGTTTCTCCAGCGCGGCGACCGCCTTTTTGTACTCGTCAACACTGAGCTTTCCATCCTCATACAGCTTGCTGATGGCTGACCGCAGCTTGCTGATATCAACATCAGTCTGTGCGCTGCCGATAGCTCTCTGCACATCGGCGAAGTCTTCCAGCTCGGCGATTACATCCGAGAGTGACGCAGCCGTTTTCGCAGCTTCGCCGCCGATAGCATCCAGCTTGTCTGCAACAATGCCCAAGCCTGCGGCGTATTCCTGCTGCGTGATAGCGCCCTCTTGATAAGCTCGCAACATCGCAGCCCGCAACCCTTCCAGCTGGGCCACGGTGCTCGCGGTGTCGATCAGCTTTTGGGCTTGAGCAAAATCAGCGATAGCCTCTGTGCCGCTAACCGCCGCGTCAATGGCTGCGTCTTTTATCCGCTCCTGGTTATTGATCAGCTCGTCAGCCAGCGCCTGATTCAGCATGCGCTGTTGTTCTGTTGCACTCGCTACGGCGCCAACAACCTCTCGCTGAGTATCTGCAACGGCATCAGCACCCGATGACCATGCATTGCGGATATCGGCCATATCCTGCTTAAACTGATCTGCTGCGCCATCGGTCAAACCATCAAGCACCTTGCGGGCCTTGGCTACGCCGGCCTGCAGCTTCTCGCCACCCAGCATGTCAGGTATCGCGTCCGCGAACTCACCAATTACTCCCAACGACTTTGAAAGCGTGTACGTCAGAACCGTGACAAACCCCGACAAAAAAGCGGTCACTAGGTTAGTGCCAGTTCGCAACGGCCGAGTGAATAGCTCCACTTTGCCGGTCAGGTCGTCGATGCGCTGGCCAAAGGTGTTAAACCACTCTGTGCTGTCATCAACCAACTGGTTAAAATCAACAGCGCCCAGCTCGCGCGCGAACGCCTTTACCCGCTCAGTACCTTGAATGAACGCATTGCTCAGTGATTTTGCTAGCGCATCCAACCGTCCATCGCGGTCCATGCCCGCAATAGCATTGCCAACATCCAACAGCTGCCGCTTGACGTAATCCAGCGCCCCGCTTTTTGCGATTCGATCAAGAAAGTCGCCAGCAACATCGCGCAGGTTACTAACGATGCCGGTAAGGCGCGTCATGTTGGCAGCAGCAGAGCCCTCTGCTGCCGCGCCAATCTCTTTGATCAAGTCACTGATTACATCGCGGCCCAGCTTGCCCGCGCTGCTCAGCTTTTGCAGTTGCTCGGTGTTCTTGCCGGTGACCTTCTCTAGCAGATCCCACACCGGCACACCGCGCTCAACCAACTGCAGAATCTCTTCACCCTGCAGCTTTTGCTTAGCCCAGGCCTGGCCGAGCGCCGATGAGATGCCTGTCAGCTTCTCCATCCCGCCGCCCAGCTTCTCAGACTGGTCGGTGATGGCCTGCAGCGTGCCGTCCATAGGATCAAGGCCAAACGCCTTGAGCAACGTGAACGCTTCAGTTACGTCTTGCAGCTGCAGCGGCGTATCACGGGTGAATTTCTTGATCCACTCGGTCGCCTGCTCGCCGCCCTCAATGGAGCCCATCAGCGCCGTTAGCTGGGTCTGCATGCCCTCGAACTCGTCGCCCGTGGACAGCATCGAGATAATGCCATCACGCAAGTACCCAACACCTGCTCCCAATCCCTGCAGGGCTTTGTCTACCAGGTAGATACTGACTAACCACTTGCCAAACCGGATCGTTGCATCAGATACGCCCGTGCGCACGCCCTGCACTGTGCGCTGATACTCATCTGCTGAACGGGTGGCGCTGCGCTGCTGCCGCTCAAGATCCCGCAACTCTGTGGTGTTGTCTTTAAGCGCCCGCTTGGCCTCGTCAACATCAGCAGCCAGGCGCCGCTCTTCGTCTGCAAGTTTGCTGGTATCCATACCAGCATCTTTTGCAGCTTTCTCAATCGCTTGAGTTTCAGCCGTGAGCTTATCCAGCTGCCGGGCAGCACGTGATGCTTCTTTCTCGGTTTCGCGCAGTGATATCTGTAGTCCTTTACTACCGGCGTTTCTCTCCAGTTCATCGCGCAGCTCTGCAGCACGCTTTTCGGTGCGCTCCAGCGTGCTGCGCACTCGGTCAGCAGCATCACTAGTGGTACGAAAAGCCGTTGCCAGGCCTTGGGCCGACTTGGCTTTATCAAACTCGTCACGCAGGCCCCTGCTTTTACTTTGCACATCTTCAAGCGCCTTTGAGACCTTGCGCGCCTCGGGCGACATCTCGTCTTTGCCACGTAGGATGAACTGAATCAGGCGGTCTTTGATGCTCATGGGCTGGATTCCGGGCAATAAAAAACCCCGCACCGGCGGGGTTTTATTTAACTTAATTTGTTATTTCTTAGCAGGTAAGGTCATATCAGATAGGAGCCAATCGGCAATTCCATGACGATGAAATATAAACCTAACCTCCTCACCACTTTCATCTGTGAAAGTTACAACAAAACGACTCAAGGACTCGTAGCCCATAGACGCGTCTTCAAAAGGTTTCTGAGCAGGCTGCTCATGCTCAGCGGGTAATACAGGTTCTTGCGAGTCTCCAGTGTCAGGCATTTCACCTCCCGCACCACCGGCTTTAACAGCTGCCATTGCAGGCTTTTCTCCCTGCATCATTCTCGCAATACCTGCAGGCGTAATCATCGAATCTACAACAGAGTCAACCACCTTAGATGCTAGAGCAATTCCCATTGCAGCAAACGGATTACCTTCTAGTTCAACAGTTACCTCCTCCATTATCCGCGCATTAACTTGGTCCTTCATATTCTGACGAAAGACAGGGTAATCCACATGACTTGAGAGGGCTTCAGCATCCCGCTGTTCAACTGCTGACTGAATACTGTGAACCACTAGAAAGGGGGAAGCGACTACATAAAGAAGCCCAGCAACCAGCAACGCCCCCACTAAGTAAAAAAGCTTGCTGCCTCCTTTTCTGTCGGACACTTGCCGCAGGTTACTGGCTTCATTAGCGTTTGCAGCTTGGCTTTGACGTGCAAGGTACTTTGCGAAGTAAATATCACACTTCGGACACTTCCCCTCATCCTTCGCCTGCTCAGCCATGGTTAGTTCGTAATTACATGCAGGGCATTGCTTCATTCAGGTATCCCTTCCTTTTTATGAAAGGGAAACCTTAGCACGAGAAAGTTGAGAGCAAATAGCCTTAGCCCGCGAGTTCCATCTGGCAGAACTTGCTGATATCACTTGCCACGACAGTGTCATCGGCCAGCAGCTCACCCGGTGCTTCCAGCTTCAGGTATTCCTGACCCAGCACCTGCAGCTGGCTTACCACGCCCAGTTTCACGCGACGCGGGCGAAGGCTGAAAGGTTCGCCGCTCTGTGCATCATTGAGACCAGCGATGTAGATTTCCAGCTCTACCGCAGGGGCAGTCATCATTTGCAGCACGCTGGAGCCGCGTGGCGTGTAGCTGGCCTTAATACCCGCACTGGTGATGTTGGTGGTAGACATCACAATGATGCCGTGTGGGTTCAGCAGGTAGTCGGTACCCGCTACCAACGGATCATCACCGGCTGTTTTCAATACCGGTGCCGGCGTCATGTTAGGCAAGTACTTGAACGGGATCAGTTCACCCACTATGCCTTCACACGCTAAAGGCTCGTCGACAATCGCGGTGGTAGGTACTTCCGTTACCAGCGAGCGTGTTACCCGTGCAACGTTCTCCGGGGTCAGGTCGTACATGCCAATGCTGGCGGTCACGTCTGTGATGCGCTCACGCACGTTGCGGTTACCACCACCGCCACGGAAGTTTGGCAGCGTGGTGCGGTTGGTCTGGTAAGACAGGTTAAAGGCGTCACAGTTGCCGATATCCAGCAGTGCGGCCTGGCTCTGATAGGCGCGGGCATAGATGATGCCCTCACCCACAAACGAGCGGTCTACTTGTGCCATGGTTGGTCCCTCTGGTTATTGCTTGGCGGCGGGCTCTGCCTTTGCAGGCGCAGCCGTTTGCTTGTCGGTTAGCGATTTGGGTGCTGATACAAACCCGTGTTTGATGGCGTGCTCTGCTACAGCGGGCGGCAGATCCTGCTCACCTTTTTTGAACAGCAGCACTGCACCGCCCGTGGCGTAATGAAACGCCTGGGTGACATTGTGTTTAGGCATGATGCCTCCGGTTATTTCAGGGGTTGGACGTACGTGATTTGCAGCGGTAGAACGTGAGCAGCCCACACGCGGCCGGGGCCGGGCGGCAATGGCGATTCAGACTGGAACGCAGCCTTTTGCACGCCAATGGTCAATACCCCGGCTTTGTTGCCAGCCAGCGCAACCTTGATGCCCAGCCGCGCAGCCCGGAGCACAGGCGCGAAGCCTCGCACTTTGGTAACCGCGGTGATGTTGATGGTCGTCTGTTCGCGCACGCTGCCGTGCCCAACGCGCTCCAGCTCTTGCGTGTCGCCGGGCTGCAGCACGATGAACTGATCGGGCAGCTCCGGATCGGCAGCATCAAGCACGCGCAGCACGCTGTCTTCAAACACCAGCGCGCCAAACTCTGGCACCGCCGCCAGCCGCTGCTCCAGCTCGGCCAGCAGCAGGCTCTGAACGTCATCAGGCATATCAGGGCCTCACGTAGAAGGTGATCAGGGAACCATCGTCAGACTCGATGCCATCCAGGTGCATAGCCTTGTCGGCAAGTAGCTCGACCGGCTCGCCTGAATTGCTGCGGAACGCTCCTTTACGGTCATAGCCACCCAAAGCGTTTTTCAGCACGCAGATGGTGACTACCCGCTGGACCGCGCCAGACAGCTCATCGATGCGCTCCACGTCTTGCTCGACAATGGCATCAAGCCCCTCGACCGCTACCGAACCGGAAGCGGTGAGGAAATCGACGCGGCCATCCTTGAGCGACGCCAGCAAGGTTGCATCCATCTCGCTGGTCAGATCGGCGAAGCTGGCCATGGTTAGATGGTCAGCTCACGCACCGCCAGTGGCTTGGTGCAAAGGTGTAGCGGGTTTGACTGCGCCTCACCGGCGATACCTTTATCAAAAGGCAGCCGCTCCAGCTTGGCGTAATACGGGAGGCCCTCGGTGTTGACGACTTCCATGTAGTCCGCCGGGGCAAACGCGGAAATAAACAGACCGGGCACGCCATCCGGCACCAGTTTGGCGCGGTCACTAGCAACAAAGGGCTGGCCGTTAACCTTGCCGCGATAGCGTTCCCAAAGGATGCCACCAAACACGAACGCCTGCCGGCGATCGCCGCGCAACGTGCTAGCCCCTTCACTCGCTATATACGTTTCACGCACATTTTTATGGCTGATCAGCTTGTTCCAAAACGCCTGACCACACCAGGCATGCGCACCTAGTCCACTCAAGTTGCCGAGAGCATCTTCCTGCACGTCCAGCACCTCGACACACTTCACGCTTACGTCCGTCTCTGGGTTGTTCAACTCAAAAGAAAAGGCCTTTGGACGGGTCAGACCAAAGCGGTGGTAAATGTCCAACAGCACGTTCTTACCGTTCGCATCCAACACTTGGCCATTAATGGCCCCTACTCGCTGGTATTCGTGCGTGGCGTCCAGCTGCTTCTGGCACTTTTGCAAGCGGCGCTCAACTACGCGCTGCGCTTGTTGGAGCTCAGTAGTGCTGCCAACCATGCGAATGTTCTGGATCTCATCCGCAAGAATCTGGAAGGTTTGGGGCAGATGCACGGTGTTGAAAGGAATCAAGCTGCGCTTATCACCCGTTACAGCCATACCTACGCCGCCTCGTGCAGCCGCTGGTACTAGCGCCAGGGTGGTACCGTCCTTTTCGATCTGCACGGTGGTGCTGTTAACGCCTTCTTCTTCAAACAGACCGGACGCACCGATCTGACCAGGCACTTGTGGCTCTTCATTGATCACGGCGAGCAACGCCGGAACGCTAAAGGCCTCATCTTCAAAAATGGAAATCTCAGCCATGGTGGGCTCCTTGCAATAAAAAACCCCGCCGCAGCGAGGTTTTGAGGGGTTGGTGTTTCAGGTCAGGTTAGGGGCGAATAACGATGCCCTGTGCCAGCAGATCAACAGCGCCGTTTGCGTCGATGCCAGTGAGCAGGCGTTCCACCACCTCGGCATCCCGCGTTATAGCAACCGCCAAAGCGTCCGTTTCAGTCGCGTCGACCGAGGCATAAAGGATGCCGGAGGCGGCGCGTCGGCCATCGTCCGTGCCGTCATCGTCATAAGGCACGTATTCACCCAGGTTTGCGGTCACGGCCAAAGTGAAGCTGTCGCCTTCGGCAAAGTCTGTGCTACCAGCAGCTAGGGTGAAACCCAGTCCCGCCATCTCAAACGCTTCGCCAACCTCCCCGCTGCCAATCACCGCACCGCCAGGCCCGGTAACATCAAAGGTGCCACCTGCTGCTGCAGCTTCTGTAATGGTCAGCAGATAGTTGCCAGACACCGCATCACTGGTTATGGCAATGCTGCCGATAGTGCCATTGCCAGTGTTGCCGCCATCAGCCGTCGGCACCATTGCATTGGCAGCTGTAATAGCAGCCAGTAAGGTGCCAGCCAACACAATACCTGCGCCAGCGGCGACCACGATGTTGGCACGGCTGCGCGAACCGTTAGCCTCCGAAAGGAGGAATTCACCGGCGTGTACGCCTTCAGTTTTGATACTCATGCTTGCGCTCCTTTCGAGGCGTTTTTGTTACGTCGAGCAGCGTAAACAGCGCTCGGGTTAACAGCCTTAACGCTTGGCGCCGGCTGGTCATCCACCGCAGGGTGGTTGCTAATTTCAACTTGGCCGCTACTGGCAACCAACTTGTCGAACAACTTGCCGCGCGCCACGTCAGGCGTCAGGCCATCCTTGATGAAACCGGGCGCCAGATCGGGTTGCTTAGCCATGATGCAAAGCGCCCGCACGTTCTTGGCTTGCTTCACCGCTGCCCGCACGCTGGCTTCATCCTTAAGGCCGCTTGCTTGGATAATCACTTGTGCCTGGTCGGCAATACCGGCTTTGGCACACTCCGCCGTGGCCAGCGCTGCAAGCGCGACCATATCTGGCGGGTCGGCCTCCGGTTCAGGTTCTGGCTCTGGTTCGGGCGGATCAGCGGGTGGATTAGCCATTTGGGCCTTAACCGCTGCCGGCATGTTGTTGTAACGATTGAGGATGCGCAGGCTCGATGCGTTGCTCACACTGCCGGCCCCGGTAAGCACCTCATCAACAAAGCCCTGGTCCTTGGCCTCTTGTGCCGTGAGCCAGGTTTCCGCGTTGATCATGCGGCGCAGCTCTGCATCGTCCACATTCAGCGTGCGGTGCTTAAAGCTGGCCACGATGCCTTCAACCATCTGATCCATGATGTCCGCGATCTTGCGAAACTCTTCGCTGTCGCCAGCGGCAAAGGTCCAGGGGTTGTGCATCATCAGCATGGCGTTGTCGTGCATTTGCACGCGATGTGCGCCCATTGCCACCACACCAGCGGAGCTGAGCGCAAAGCCGTCAATGCGCGCAGTCACTCGCTCTCCGAGGCGCAGCAACGCGTTATGGATGGCAAAGCCGTCACCCATCTCGCCGCCGATGCTGTTGATGGCGATGACGATGTTTCGCTGCCCGTCATCCGCCGCTTTCAGCTCATCTACAAACTGTTTAGAGGTAACACCCCAGGTGCCGATCTCGTCGTATATCTCCACCTCAAGCGGTTTGCTGGGGTCTTCAGACACATTGTTGATGCGATACCAGCCGCCGTCCTTGCTGGAATCGCCAGTGCCTTTGTTCATGATCCGCCAGGGCGAAGAGGCAGCCGCAGCCATCGCCAGGGCAATCATGTATTGCCGGTGTTTCTTCATGGTTAGGTTTCCTCTTCGTTGGTGTTCTTGCCGCTAGCTTCCGTGCTGGCTGAGGTGTCGACCTTGTAGGCAAGGCCAAGCCGTCTTGCTCGCTCATTGTCTTGAGCGTTCTCGTTGTCGATCACCTCAGCGTCATAGCCTGTGCGCAGTGCATGCTCGCTTCGGCTCAACAGGCCGCCGCCGATTTCCAGCAGCTTGCCCTGCACATCCTGTACGGGGTGGTGATAGGCCCAGCCGTGCGGAATCCAGCGCGTGCGCAAATACCCGCGGCGCTTGGCCGGTTCGGCGTAACCCGGAAGTTCGATCGCGCCTGAGAGCACGGCAGCGTCCAACCAGGCAGCACGTACCGGCCTGCAGAGCTGGTGCACATACACAGAGAACTGAAGCTGCTCGATGCGGCGCCTGAAATCGTTAAGCAGAATCCGCAATACGCGATCGCTTATATCCTTCATGTCACCGGTCAACAGTTCATAAGGCAACTCGACGCCGGCAGCGGCCGCCTGCAGTTGCTGCCGCATGAAGTCAACATAGGTATTGCCGGCATCCGGCGGGTCTGAGAACTCGACGGTCTCCCCTTCCAGAAGCTCCTGCATAGAGCCGGGCTCTAGCGCGACCATCGGAGTGCCGTCGGCATCTGTTGTTAATGGCTCACCGGTTACGGCGTCCAAGCCGGGCGGGCCTTCCGAGGCAGGTTTCTTGATGAACCCGGCAAACAGGTTGCTCACCTCCTGGCGAAACAGAACCGCATCGTCGTAGTTGTCCAGTGACCGCAGCCGCAAGAGCACCGGAGCCAAGCGGGGTATGCCGCGTAGCTGGCCTGCCTCAAGCACTTCGTAGATGTGCAACACCTGGTCAGCCGGTATCCGGTGCAAGGTGTTAAAGCCAGCCAGATGGGCATTCGCATCACCCGGGTTCTGCTGGTACATCCAGTAAGCAGACCGCCGGCCAACTGCATCAAACTCAATACCGGCCCGCACAATGTTGCCCCGCCGCGTTTTGAAATTGCGATCAATGGGTACGAACTCAGCTGGTAAAATCTGCAACTGAAACGGCACCACCAGCCCGTCTGTATCTCGACGGTAGCGGTACCGCACAAAGCATTCGCCAGACTCTTCAACCATCCGGCTGATTAGGGCCTGCTGGCCGTAAAAATCAGTGCGGCCATCTGCGTCCGCTTCGTCCGCCCAGTCCTCCCACAGCTCCTGCAGGATGGTGCGGATCGCCTCATCTTTGATCTGTGGCCTTGGCGTAATGCCAGTGCCAATAATGTTGGTCACCCGTTTGTTTATGGCGCTGAGCGCGTAGGGGTCGTTGCGGACCGCTGCACGGCTCCGGCGACGCAGCAGCGGCAACGCCGGTAGCGAAACGCTATTCATCGCCACATCAGGTGCGTCCCAGCCCTTTGCGCGCCGACCGGTACCGGCTCCCTCGTAGCTATTGCGGATACGTTTGGCGACTACTCGTTGGCGGCTCATCGGATACCTTTGCCCCCATGGTAAAGCCGCGTGACCCGAGAACGGCCCGAGCTGGCAGCGGACTCTCGTGCGGACTGTTTTATATACTCAGACTCCAGCATCCGTAGGCTGGCCAACTCTGCGCGCTGTAGTTCGCGGTCGCCTTTGCGCATCCGCTGGCCTTTCTGCAAGACCTCATCAATCTGCGCCCGAACACTGTCCAGGCGCTGCTGTGCAGTGCTCATCGTGTGCCTCATCAACTATCGGCGGTTGAGATAACCGCTGCGGGAGGTGCGCCGTATTGTCGGCTTTGCCGAGGTGACGGGCGTTTGTGGTTGCGGCTCTGAAACCTGCTCTGGAGCTGCCTGCTGCGTATCAGTGCTTATGCTCTGATTAGCCGGTTCAGCAAACAGACTGCGCTGAGTGAACGCTGCTCGCAGGCCTTCCCAATCCACCACGGTGTAACGGGGAATGCCCAGGTAGTGAGCCATGGCCAGGTTGTAAACCAGCAGATCCAGCGCTTCGTTTCGTTCTGCCTTGGCCTTTGTCCATTCCTGACGCTTGAAGCCTTTCACGTAGCGCGTGATTTTGCGTTCGGCTACACACTGGTCATAAAAGTCGTCAGGCAGATCCTTGGAAAAGTGCAACGCACCAGGACCTTCACCCAGCGCGTAACGGTTATAGATCCAATCTTTGGCCGTATCGGTACCAATCAGCCACAGCTCAGCGCCCTGCTTCTCTACAGTGCCTTTCCAGGTCACATCAACTTTGGACGGCCGCTGTGCAATGACCGGGCGCCCTGACTTACTCGCCCCCTTAACGGCAAACACATTGCGCCAGCGCCGCAAGCGGCAGAACTGATACACCTCATCGGTGTGGTGGCCACCGGAGTCCACTGCCGTGGCGCGGATGGCGAGCTCTATGCCCGACGCATGCAAGTAGCGCCGTTTAAGCTCCACATCCAGCGCGGCCCAGGTGCGCTCGTCTGATGGGTTGCCCTGGATCACCTTGTGGTCAACCACCCAGCGCTCCATACCCTCGCCCCAGCCGATCACCAT
>CESO01131682.1_pt1 | contig 12761 bp, 10 predicted proteins | sample 356341 | NCBI WGS metagenome assembly CESO01 (sample SAMEA2621812, study PRJEB7988) | marine metagenome | biome: marine biome (ENVO:00000447); feature: deep chlorophyll maximum layer (ENVO:xxxxxxxx); material: "saline water (ENVO:00002010), including plankton (ENVO:xxxxxxxx)" | depth 35 m
ATGTTCCGTTACTGCCGTAAAAAGTGCCGTTAACGCCGGCGGCGCTAGCCTAGCGCAGGTGCGGGCTTGAGGCCAGTGTGCGTTGATTCCGGCCGCAAACAGTTAGCGTGGAATGACCTTAAACCCATGAATTCCCGCGTGAATATGAATCAATTCACTGGGGGGGCTGTGCTAGCATAGGGATTTCCAGCATTGGTTGCACGATCGTGGCAGGCAGAGGCAAGGCGGCAGCGCCAAAATCAGAGAACGAGGGGCAGGCCTTCGGCCGGCGCAGATTGCGCGACGTGCTTTTCATCGGTGTCGGAGCGGCCTGTCTGTTCGTCCTGATGGCGCTACTCACCTATAGCGAGGCGGACCCCGGATGGTCTGCCAGCGGCACGGGCGACGCGATTGACAATTTAGGCGGCATAACCGGCGCGTTTCTTGCAGACATCTTTTTTTCCCTGATCGGTTCAGCGGCCTATCTAGTCCCGTTTCTGCTGGCCTACCGCGCCGTGTCGCTTCTCCTCTCGGAGGACAACCATGAGCCTATTGACTGGCAGGTCTTTGGGCTTCGTGCGCTCGGACTGATGTTGCTTGTAGTGGCCGCGACGGCACTGCGAGCGCTCAATGACGCAGGCGAATCGGGTTTGCCGCAGGGGGCTGGCGGCATAATGGGCTCAGCGATAGCTGCGGGTTTTGATCAAGCCTTTAATCCTGTCGGGGCACGGCTAGTCCTGGTCACGCTGTTCCTGCTAGGTCTGACGGTGTTTGCCGATATTAGCTGGCTAAAGGTGATCGATTGGCTTGGGCGACGCGTGCTCGAGGGCATCCGTTATGTGTATCGCGAAGGGGTGAAGTGGTTCGATCAGATGCGTGATCGCCGCGCCCGGGAAAAACAGCTCGAGGAACGGAAGGTTCAGATTGAACAGCATGTTGCGAAAGAAAAAAAACGTGCGCCGCCTAAAATCAAGCCCCCTAAAGCGGCACCCGTTCCGGGCGTTAGGGTAGAGCAGGAAAAGCAAAAGCCGTTATTCGACATTCCTGTGTCGGGCGAGGTTCCGGCGCTCGATTTGTTGGATGCCATCACCGACTCGGGTCCGCGGGGATACTCCTCCGCCGAGTTGGAGTCACTGTCGCGGCTGCTAGAGCTCAAATTAAAAGATTTTGGTGTGATCGCCGAGGTCGTAGCCGTGTATCCGGGGCCGGTTGTCACCCGGTTCGAAATTCAACCTGCGGCGGGGGTAAAGGTTTCCAGAATATCGAATCTAGCCAAGGACTTAGCGAGATCACTGGCAGTCATTTCTGTGCGAGTGGTTGAGGTCATTCCGGGTAAGAGCGTCGTGGGTATCGAGATTCCCAATGCGGACCGGCAGACCGTCAATTTTAAGGAGGTGCTGGCTTCCACGACCTTCGAGGAGTCTAAATCAACCCTCACGTTTGCCCTAGGCCACGATATCGCAGGCTCTCCGGTTGTGGCCGACTTGGGCAAGATGCCCCATGTTTTGGTGGCGGGTACCACCGGCTCAGGCAAGTCTGTGGGCGTCAACTGCATGCTAGTGAGTCTTTTGTACAAAGCGACGCCAGCCGACCTGCGCCTGATCCTCGTGGATCCCAAAATGCTGGAATTGTCGGTCTATGACGGCATTCCGCATCTACTCACGCCCGTGATCACCGATATGAAAGATGCCGCTAACGGCCTCAGGTGGTGCGTGGCAGAGATGGAGCGGCGTTATAAGTTGATGTCACTGCTGGGTGTGCGCAATCTGCAGGGCTACAACCGCAAAGTGCTGGACGCGGAAAAAGAAGGCAATCCTATTCTGGATCCGATGTGGAAGCCGGATCCAGTGTTGGAATTAATAGAAGAGGAGCAGGTGCACCCCACGCTGGAAAAACTGCCCAGCATCGTCGTAGTGATCGATGAGTTCGCCGACATGATGATGATTGTGGGTAAGAAGGTCGAAGAATTGATCGCGCGCATTGCACAGAAAGCCCGTGCTGCCGGGATTCATTTAGTGCTGGCGACGCAGCGGCCCTCGGTCGATGTGATCACAGGTCTGATCAAGGCGAATATCCCATCACGGATCGCGTTTTCGGTCAGCTCCCGGGTCGACTCGCGCACGATTCTTGACCAAGGTGGTGCCGATCAGCTTTTGGGCTACGGGGATATGCTGTATCTCCCCGCTGGGTCCAGTGTCCCGGTAAGAGTCCACGGCGCCTTCTGCTCCGACGATGAGGTGCATCGGGTGGTAGCAGACTGGAAGCGCCGTGGCGACCCCAAATATCTGGAAGGACTGCTGGATGAGGGCGGTCAAACGCCCGTCACCGCTAACGAAATTCAATCTGCTGCGTCGGGCGACGGAGATGCTGAGTCGGACGCGCTGTATGACGAGGCCGTTGACTATGTTTGCCGAAGCCGTCGCGCATCGATTTCCTCCGTGCAGCGAAAGTTACGCATCGGATATAACCGAGCGGCGCGGCTCATCGAAACGATGGAGGCCGCCGGAGTGGTGACGGAAATGGGCAGCAACGGGCAGAGGGAGGTGCTGGCGCCACCCCCTCCGGAGGAATAGGTGCTGCTGTTACGCCTCGGTTGTCTGCTTCTTGTCATAGTGGCGCTGACCGCTAGGGCCGACGTATTGGATCTGCTGGCAGAGCGGCAGGGTATGGCGGGGCGATTCACTCAAGAGATCCTCAGCTCTGAGGGAGAGATGCTGGAAAGGTCTGCTGGCGGATTTGCTCTCTTGCGGCCTCGTTATTTACGGTGGGAAATTGAATCCCCTGACAGACAGCTGTTGATTGCGAGCGACGGCCGGCTCACTCAGGTGGACTGGGACTTGGAAGTGGTCGTCGAACGGCCAATACCGCAAGACCAGCGCAGCCCCTTCGATTGGCTGCTGGCGTCGCGCGCCGAGTTGGAAGCGGCCTTTTTGATCGAGATGCAGGAGCAGACCGCTATCCTGACACCCTATGACGCGGGCGCGCTTTACCAGCGCCTGGAAATCACTTATGAGCCGGCCGCTGGCTGGCAGCTCAAGGCGGCAGATCGGGGAGGGCAGGTGCTCAGTATCGATCTCAGCGAAGACCGTGAGCGGCTGCCTACCGCGGCTGACTTTGTCGTGCCGGATACACCTTTTTAATCAGGTGCGCGTTAAGTGAATAGCGAACCTGACTTATTTGGCGCGTCCTTGAAGGATCTCGAGCCGCTCGCCGCTCGCATGCGACCCCAATCCCTAGACGAGGTAGTGGGGCAAGCGCATTTGCTGGGCGTCGATCAGCCTCTGCGTCGCGCTATCGAGTCGAGCGCACTGCACTCGTTCATACTTTGGGGACCTCCAGGGGTAGGCAAGACAACGCTTGCCCGATTGGTCTCGGTGTATAGCGAAGCACTGTTTCTTCAGATATCCGCCGTTTTTTCAGGGATCAAGGATATTCGAGCCGCCGTCGACCAGGCGCGTGAGGCGGCGGCGCGCGGGCGTCGGACCGTCCTTTTTGTCGACGAAGTGCATCGTTTCAATAAAAGCCAGCAAGACGCATTTTTGCCGCACATTGAGGACGGCACGCTTTGTTTTATCGGCGCGACCACCGAGAACCCCTCGTTTGAGGTAAACAGCGCGTTACTGTCACGACTGCGGGTATATCGACTGAGACCGGTCGCAGAAGATGCCTTGATAGCGTTATTAAGGCGCACCTTGCAACAGTGTTATCCCGGCATGACGGCGTCGGAGCGTTTTCTGACTGGCCTCGCCTCACTCGCAGACGGTGACGTACGACAATCGCTCAATCTGCTTGAGTTGGCAGCGGATCTGGTCGACAGCCAAAACCCGGGTGAAGCGCTGGACGAGGCGCTGCTGGAGGAATTGCTAACAAGCGGTGTCAGACGATTTGATAAGGGCGGAGATGTTTTTTACGAACAAATCAGCGCGTTGCATAAGTCCGTTCGGGGATCAGACCCGGATGCAGCGCTGTATTGGTTCGCCCGTATGCTAGACGGTGGATGCGATCCGCTCTATATCGCTCGCCGCTGCATTCGTATGGCCTCCGAAGACATTGGACTCGCTGACCCGAGGGCGCTTCAGATGGCGCTGGATGCCACCTCGGTGCAAGAGCGCCTGGGTAGCCCGGAGGGTGAGCTGGCGATCGCGCAGGCGGTGGTGTATCTCGCCTGTGCCGCAAAAAGCAATGCGGTTTACCGCGCCTTCAATAGCGCAAGAGAGGCGGCAAAAACCACGGGATCAGCGGAGGTGCCGCTGCATCTGCGTAATGCGCCCACAGCACTGTTGCGTGAGCAAGGCTATGGTGAGGGCTATCGGTACGCGCATGACGAATCCGGCGGTTTTTCTGCCGGTGCAGATTACTTTCCTGAGGGGATGGAGGCTGCTCGATTTTATGACCCCACTGACCGGGGGCTCGAAGGTAAGATCAAAGAAAAGCTCGACCAGCTTCGAGCCCTCAACGCGCAAGCAACTCAGGAAAAGATGCCATGACGACAGGATATTGGCTGGCGGTCGCTTTGGGTGGGGCGATCGGATCGATGGGGAGGGCAGGGATCTCTATCTGGCTGCCATCAGTGGGCGCTTTCCCGCTACCGACCTTTGCGGTCAACCTGTTGGGCTCCCTCGCCATTGGCTTGCTGTGGGCAACGCTGACCCGGGTCGATGCCAGTGCGATGTGGAGTGCCTTTGTGATCACGGGGGTATTGGGAGGCTTTACGACGTTCTCCAGTTTTTCCCTCGAAACCCTGCTGCTGTTTGAGCAGGGCGCCTGGCAGACAGCATTGCTCTATCTTGCACTTAGCCTGATGACCTGCGTGTTCGGTGCGGGACTCGGCGTGGGCCTGATCAGGCTTATGGCGTGATTCGCGTATTTTCGCACACCAGACTGAGATCGTTTCGCGGTAAACTCGCGGCCCTCTGGGTAAAGTAAATCGACCATGCTTGATATCAAAACCATTCGCCAGCATCCCGAGCAAGTGGTTGCGGCGCTTGAGAAGCGCGGCGTCCAATTTGACCTAAATCAATTTGCGGCGCTAGACGCTCAGCGCAAAGCCGCGGATATGCGCTCCCAAGGCCTGCTCGCTGAACGAAAGGCGGCATCCAAGAAAATTGGTGAGTTGGTGTCTTCCGGGCTCAGCGTTGACGAGGCAAAAGGTCAAGTTGATGACATTCTCGCGCGTCTTGCGTCCGAGCTGGAAGTCGCAACCCGCGACGCCGAGCGGGTGCAGGCCGAAATTGATGCACTGCTGGGGGAGACACCCAATCTTCCAGACGAGCGGGTACCGCTGGGTACGTCGGAGCAGGACAACGTACAAGTGCTCACCTGGGGTGAGCCGCCAGAGTTGGCCTTTGAGCCAAAAGATCACGTCGATTTAGGCGAAGCGCTCGCGCAAATGGATCTGGAAGCTGCCAGCCAGATCGCCGGCGCCCGGTTCTCACTGCTTTCAGGAGATCTCGCGAGACTGCACCGCGCATTGATCCAGTTCATGCTGGACCGCCATACGCAGGCGCATGGCTACACAGAGGTCTACGTGCCTTACATTGTCAATGAGGCGTCGCTTACCGGGACCGGTCAGCTGCCCAAGTTTGCAGAAGATCTGTTTCGACTCGAAGGTGATCAGGGCTTTTATCTGGCGCCGACAGCGGAGGTTCCTGTTACCAACATGGCGCGCGGGCGCATTTACGCCGCGGAGGAATTGAGTGATTCAGGCCTGCGCTACGTGGCGCATACGCCGTGCTTTCGAAGCGAGGCAGGCAGCTATGGGCGTGACACGCGAGGCCTGATTCGACAGCATCAGTTCGAAAAAGTCGAGCTGGTCCAGCTGGTCAGGCCCACGCAGTCCGATGCAGCATTGGAGGCGCTAACGGGGCATGCTGAGGCGATTTTGCAAGCACTCGAGCTGCCGTATAGGAAGGTGATCCTCTGCGGCGGCGACTTGGGCTTTAGCGCTGCACTCACTTACGATCTTGAAGTCTGGCTGCCGGGTCAGAGTGCCTACCGAGAGATATCCAGCTGCTCTAATTTCCGAGACTTTCAGGCGCGCCGGCTGCAGGCGCGCTGGCGCAACCCCGAGACAGGCAAGCCCGAATTGGTTCACACACTCAACGGATCCGGTTTGGCAGTCGGCAGGACCTTGGTGGCAGTGATGGAGAACGGCCAGCAGGCGGATGGCAGTATTGCTTTACCCGAGGCGCTGAGGCCGTATCTCGGCGGGCAGGGCACCATCTCCTCTTAGCAGTTCAGGAAAGTGGGGGCCTATCGGCTGCTCACTGCAGGCTATTCACCGAGGCTCCCGTCCCGCAAGACTGGTGTTGGGACGCAGGGTAATGGCGTCAACGAGAATCCTGCCGGTCTCAACCAGCAACACGTCTGGGGTGCCGTCTTGATCGGCGTCGGCAATCTCTTCAGTCGACTGCACGGTTTTTGGCTCTTGAGCGTGGTCTGGCTCTTCAGAAGTACCGTCCTCTTCGTCACCACCGAGGCTCTCAAGAGGAGCTAACCCTTTCGCCACGCGGCGTTTGTTCTCGATCGCCAGTGCCTTTGACTCCTGGCTATCGCGCAGCGCGAGCCGACCAGACTGCTGAAGCGGCAGCGCGATGATAGATCGCGCTTCCTGCGCGATACTGACCTGGTCTTCAAGATATAGATAGTCAGGGTCATTCGCGGCCCGCTTCTCGTGTAGTGTCGTCAGCATCGGCAGTATCGCGCCGTAGTCGTGATAACGGTTAAACCTCGCTGGGGCAATCTGATCCCAGGCCAGGGCGTTATCGAGTGCGCTCTCGCCGATTTCCTTGGGATCAAACAGGGAGGGATAGTCAATGTCGGGAATGACTCCGCGATGCTGAGTGCTGCCTCCCGATATGCGATAGAACTTGCTTTCCGTGATTTTCAGCTGTCCTTCCTGGAGTGGCACCAGAGACTGTACCGTGCCCTTACCAAAAGACTGTTCACCCACCACGATACCGCGACCATAATCCTGAATGGCGCCGGCAAAGATCTCTGATGCCGAAGCGCTAAGACGATTGATCATGACTGCCAGTGGACCCTCGTAATAACTTGAGCGCCGTCGTTTGCCATCTCGCCAGACTCGACTTTCAGCCGAGCGTATTTGTACCGTCGGGCCGTACTCGATGAAAAGGCCCGTCAGTTGATTGGCCTCTTGTAGGGAACCGCCGCCGTTGTCCCTCAAATCAATGACCAAACCCTCGACCCCCTCGCCAACCAGTTCGTCAATTAATTTTTGGACGTCACGGGTAGTCGATCGATAGTTTTTATCGCCGCGACGGTAAGCGTCAAAATCGATATAAAAAGCGGGGATATCGATCACGCCAATGCGACGCTTTTGGTCCGCCTCATCGGTGAACTCAATAATTTCTTTTTGAGCGGCCTGCTCTTCGAGCTTGACTTCATTGCGTCGAATAGGCACTAACCGCCGCTGATCGGTTTTGCCTTTTCCCGGAATGACCTCGAGGCGAACAAGGGTATCTCGCGGCCCCCGAATCAGGTCTACGATCTCATCGAGCCGCCAGCCCACTACGTCTTCAATTGCGCCTGACTCCCCCTGGCCGACACCGATGATCAAGTCAGAGGGACGCAGCTCACCCTGCTTATCGGCAGGGCCTGCTGGTATCAGACGACTCACTTTTGCGTACTCATCGTCAATTTGCAGCATGGCACCAATACCCTCAAAGGAGAGGCTCATATTGATGTCAAAGTTTTCTGCGCGCCGCGGCGAGAAGTAGTTAGTATGAGGGTCGTATTGCTCGGCAAGCGTGTTGGCGTAGATCTGGAACACGTCTTGCGAATTATATTGATCCAGTCTGTTCAGCTGGTTGTTATAGCGCCTCTCAAGCGTCTTGGGGATTTCCTCCGCAGGCTTGTCAGCGAGCTTAAGGCCGAGCACCTGATTTTTCAGCCGTTTCCGCCAGCGCTCATCCAGTTCTTCCGCGTTGGGTGCCCAAGGCATCGTGGAGTGATCAATAACGAAGTACTCGTTGAGCTCATAATCAAAGCTCGCCAACGTCTCAGGCAGCTTCGCAACGATCTCTTCAAGTCGACTTCTGAGCTTTTCATGGTAGCGATTGAACATGGCAAAGGCCGGCTCCAGATCACCTCGGCGGCCCACATTATCCAGCTCCAGTTGCCACGGCGTGAAGGCGGCAATATCCGCCGCATCGAAGAACATCCGCTGAGGATCCAGCGCATCGAGATAGGCCACAAAGTGCTGTGCAGCGAGCACGTCGTCGTAGCGCCGACTCGCGTAGTGGCGCTCTTCTATCACCTCGATGAGCTCTTTAAGGGTGTCCCCTTGCTCGGTGCTGGAGACCAACGCGTGACTCGCCAGCGGAGTGCTTAGCAGCCCTAGCGCGATCACACTACCAAAGATCTTGAGTCTATTCAGTGCTGACACAACGTCATGCTCCTCTATCCGTCCGTGGCTTTCTCTCCCCTCCACGGTAATGCACTCAGAAGGGATGACCAAATCGTAAATAAAGCGCCTCGTTATCGCTTTTACCCTTGGCGATCTCCAGTCGGATCAATACCGACGCTTCCTCCTTGAGCATATAGGACACGCCGACCCCTAACGAGGGGTAGGTAACGTCACTGCAGGAGAGGCTCTTTCCGGTGATATCTTCTCCGAACTGGCAGCCCACCCCGCCGAAAGCAATCAGACCAAGCTTCCCTGTCAGGGGGAATCTGCCCTCAAGCAGCACATGGGAGTAGTGACGCGAGAGATAGTTCCCCATGGTATAGCCCGGCAGGGAAACCGAAGAGTAGCCTGATAGCGGCGCATCATCGGTAAAGCGACCCTTCAGTTGTAGCGCAAGCACGGGGGGACGTTGGCTGCGGCCTGAGGAGAGGGGTTTTATCGAGTGATACCAACGCAGGTCCGCATAACCCACATCGAAGGATGACTCGCCGCCAAGGCTCTCCCGGTAGGCAAAATTATGCAACGTGAACAGATGTCCTGCTGAGGGATCTCGCTGATGATTCATGGTGTCGTGCTGAAATACCAAGCCAACTCCTGTGGCGTCAAAGCCTGCTAGGCCAACTTGGGTCATTAACCCCTCTAGCAGTCCATCGGCACCGACGGCGTAGTTTGTGCTGATGCCTTGAATACCACCAAACCACCCTCCCTCTCGGAGTTGGTGGAGGTACCTGAAGCCATAACTATGCACGTTGTCTTGAGTCTTGACGGCCTGACCGGTGCCCAGAAAATCATCGTACTCATTATTGATCTCGGCAGTCGCCGCCAGCAGGCTTAACCGTCGCGTATCGGCGCTCCAATAAAGTTGGCTGAATGCTGCAGCCGTCGAGGAGTCGGTGTCGGAGTACGAAATGCTCAGTCCTGCCATAGACGGCGTGGACTCTGCATCCAGTCGCTTCAAGTAGGCAATCAACGCACCCACGTTGGCGCCGAGCTTGGGATCCGCGGAAAGTGTCGGGGTGATCAGCCAGGGTTTGTCTTGCTTCGCGGCTTCGAGCGGGCCGGGCTCCGTCGCATCCAGATCAGATTGCTCCTTAAGAGCCTCTTCAGAACGCAGACTGGAAGGGAGGGACATGAAAATGACCGCGCAGAGCACCAAAAAGCGGCCTAAAAGCGGGGAGGGCTTTGCTGTCGTGGTCATCGTTTGACTCATTGTTCGTTGTCTGCCGAGTGGAGGGCGCATGTGGCTAAGTCTGCCCCGACAGCGGAGCAGGACTGGCGGGAATGTTAACACTTCGAGCCGACAGAACTGTGCTCCAGAAGTGACAGACTCAGCTTGATACGAGGGCCGCTTCGGCGATGGGGCCGAGTAACGCATGGTGTTCATCAACCATCAGCCAGGGAAGCCCCGCATGGGCAAGCCACTCCGTGGCGCCGGCTTCGGCTTTTAGGCAGGCCACAGTGGCGACGGCGCCTGCGGTGAGGCAATGCGAGTCGATAACGCTGACACTCGCCGGGCCTTCAACAGGCCAACCCGATCGGGGGTCCAGCAGATGTCCATAGGAACGCCCCTCATGTTCGATCTTCCTTGCGTAGTTGCCGCTGGTTGCGATGGCTGAGTCGGTGAGGGTTATTGTCAGCAGGCTGCCCGATCCACGCGGGTCTTGAATGCCGATTTGCCACGGCTTGCCGTTTCCCTGCGCTCCGATCGTGGCAACATCCCCCGCGAGCTCAATCATTCCTGAACTCACGCCAGCCTCACGCATCAAGCGCATGACACAGTCAGCCGCATATTCCTTGGCTAGGCCGCCGAGATCAATCTCCATGCCCTGCTGCGGCAGGTGCAGGCCCGAGTCCCGCCATTCAATGCGATCCCAGCCAACCAGCTTTAGCGCCGACGCTACGTGCTCGGGCGAGGCCGAGCCGCCATCCTGAAAATCCCAGGCTTTGCGCAGTGGTCCCGATGTAATATCAAACAATCCATCAGAAGCCCCCCAGAGCTGATCGGCCAGATCCAGTAACGCGCTCATTTCAGCGTCGAGCTCGGTAAACTCGCCGGTGCCAGCGCGAGCGTTAATGGTGCTCACTAAGCTATCCGAGCGGTACCGGCTATAGCGACCTTCCAGCGCCGCAAGCTGCGCGACCACCTCTGACGGGACGTGCTCCAGATCTGCGGATTGTTCTGGTGGGGCGTCAATCACCAGGCAGGCGGGCCCACCCATAACGCTAAAGCGATGCTCCAGCCGTTCGATTTCCTCAGTCAAAGCGCCAGGTCACACCAACGGTGCCGCGCCAAAAGTCGACCAAAGCCGGGGCCGCCTCGCCCCCATAAAGCCCCCAGTTAGCGTCACTCATGTAACGCTCTGCCTCAAATTCGAGTGCCCACATGTCATTGAGGGCAATCGCCCAGCGGGCGCCAATCGTCACTGCACCATAGGAGGAGAGCCGATAATCGTCGGCATAGTTTGACGCGTCGGTATCGGCAATGACGCTAAAAAAATCAGCCTCTCTCTGACTGTAATAGCGAAGGTAAGGCGTGAGGAGGCTCCGAGAAAGATTTTGCGCCCAGCCGAGCTCCAGTGTCTGCGAGTCGGTGCCCCAGCTGTCTGCGTAGTAGCGGTAGTCAACCTGCAGTGCGGCATCGTGATCGATAAAGAAATGCCGATAGCCTGCAGATAGCGCAACGCGCTCGTGGGTATCAGGCCGCTGATCCCTGAACTTGTAGGGGTCGGAGAGGTACCCCTCGCTGTAAGTATAGTTCACCCCGATCCTCGCAATCGCTGTGCGGGATAGGATCTGTGAAACGCCGAAATAACCCGACTGTGTATCGAGGTCAGCCTCGGTAACGAAGACGGGAATCACCCCTTGCGTCGGATTGAGCGTATCGCGCGAAGAGCTAACCGATGCAGTCCAGGTTCTTGCGTTGTCAGCGGTGTTCCACGAGGTGTCAAGCGCCAGAGCCAGCGCCTCATAATCGTCCTCATCTGAATGGCTGACCGACAGTCCGGCGTTGCCATCGGCCCAAAAGTAGCGTGTCGTGACGCCGACCTCGACTCGGTTGTCCTGAATGCTCGCGCCGCTCATGATCACGCCCGGCTGCCCATCTTGTTGCGCGCCCACGAACCAGGGGGAGGCACCGGTTTGATAGTCGTTCTGTACATCGAGCGCCACCGACCAGCTAGCCCCCACCGGGGCCTCAATCCAAAGCTGTGTGATATCGATATCGTAGCGGTCGGTCGCGCCGAAAATGACCGCATTGCGATCAATACTGTCTTCGCTATAGCGGGTATACCGAAGCCCCACTTCGGTGAAGGCAGGGGGCGCGTCTGCCGCGCTAGGCAGAGCCTGATAAGCCGGCAGCACCAGTAAAGACTGACTCAGGCGCCGCATGAAAGGGCTGGAAGCCGGCAGTTGCCGACGCCTTTGCTCAATTACAGCCACACCCACCCCCCGTCGCGCCGCTGCCGCCCGATGAGGCCTCTTTGCTGTTATACACGTGCCCTTTGAGCTTTTCGTTTCGAGGGTTGGGCTCCCACTGCATGCCTTGTTCCGCGAGATAGCCCCGCTGATAGGGCGCAACGACCTCGGTCGTTACGCAGCCGGACAGTGGCAGTAGCAGCGCCATCGTCAGGTAAGCTCTCCATCTCGCCGTCACAAACACGCCCTCCATGCACACGGTTTAGGCTGATTCTGACACGAAGTTTAATGGGTTTTGCTTGAGCGCAGACTTATTCTGTCAGAAAGGTAAAGCGGGGCTTAATGGTTATAGACAGTATCGGAACCGATCCTTCAACACGCTGCGGAAATAGTGCGCCGTTTGGCTTGTTGCGACGTATTGATTTGCACTAGGGTTAATCCCATTAATAAGCTCAGGGAGCAGAGTGATATGACACGGAACGTTAGTACCGATCTTTTTGGTTCACACTGGGTTCTGCTCGCAGTAGGCCTGTCGCTTTGGCTGAGTCAGGTGGCGACAGCCCAGACGGCCAAGGATTTTTATCTCAGTAACGTCGAAACGATCGTGCAAGGCGAATGTATCGTGTGTCATCGCTCGGGTGGGAATGCTGATAGCAATGGCGCAGACATCCTCTTTACGAGCTCTGCCAGTGGTAACCACGACGCCTTTGACGCTTATGTAAACAGCCCGACCCTGGGCGCAAAATCCGGTCGAGTGCTGTCAAAAATCATTGGCGGAGCAGGGCACGGGGGAGGCGCAGTGATCTCTCAAGGCTCGCCGGATTATGAGGCCTTTTCTGCCTACATGGATCTCCTGACCGAGGATGAGCCGACAGTCACTGTTGTCCACAGGGTGGCGCTGGAAGAGCCGGTTGCTGGTGAGATTCATACTGGCGTCGGG
>CESO01019131.1_pt1 | contig 12760 bp, 15 predicted proteins | sample 356341 | NCBI WGS metagenome assembly CESO01 (sample SAMEA2621812, study PRJEB7988) | marine metagenome | biome: marine biome (ENVO:00000447); feature: deep chlorophyll maximum layer (ENVO:xxxxxxxx); material: "saline water (ENVO:00002010), including plankton (ENVO:xxxxxxxx)" | depth 35 m
CTTAAAGTTACATGTTAATATAAATCTACAGTTAGCACTGAATTCTTCTATGAATCCTCTAAGTGCTGGTTGAGTAGATTGTGGATTGAGATAATCAGCTTCGTCTAATATAACTACTTTATATCCACCTGTGAGAGATACACTTGATGCAAATTGTTTTATCTTATTACGAAGTGTATCGATGCCTGATTCTTCAGAGCCGTTAATAAGTAGATAATCAACATCAAGCTGATTACATATTGCTTTTGCAACTGTGGTTTTACCTGTACCAGCTGTACCAGTGAAGATCATGTTTTGAACTTCGCCTTGTTCTATTATCTTGGTAAAAGTTTTGTGTAAGTCTGGACTGAGTACACAGTCATCTATTGTTGAGGGTCTATACTTTTCTACCCATAAAAATTCATTCACCTAAAACCTCCCAACCTTTTACTGTATCGAGTACAAAGCTTCTCCATGCAGATTTGTCTAGTGACCAGACTGCAAAGCTATCTGATTCAGAATTCATTTCTAATGTGACATCGACTCCTTCAGCCTTGAGTACTTTTGGGTTGAGTGTACATGGCATTATTCTAATTTCGCCTGTACCTATTTTTTGAAAGGTAACTGTTACAGTTCCATTTTTAAGTGCGTTTAATAATTGTTGTTTTTCATTTAGTTCCATAATATAATCCTATAAAATAAGAGGGGAATTGCTCCCCTCTTTGGTTAGTCAGCTGAGCCGTCAGTATCAACTTCTTCTACGTCATCGACTGGAATATCTCCAGCTGGGACGTCGCCTTCGCCTGAAGCTTTAGATGCTTCGTTCAAGAAAGCTACGATTCTAGATCTTAAACCACCAACTGCTTCCAGTTCTGGTCCTTCGAAACCGCCTCTTCTTGATACTAGGTCAACAAGTTGAACCATAGTAGCGATGTCTTGAAGTTGAAGTTGAACAGGTTGCTGCTCTTCTACGTTTTTTACTTCTTCAGTCATTTTCTTCTCCTTTGCAAAGTAGACTAATTATGAGAGACCCGAACCATTCGGCATCTTCTCGTATTATCCTCATATTATAATGAGAATTTTTACTGTGCATAATATATTTATACACTGTATTTGCTCTCTTTTTCAAGAGCGATAAAATATTCCACCGGATAGTTATTGTTTGTCCAGTTAGAAATTAGCTTTGAAGATATACTTACAAAGTAATCACCTGGTAATAACTTCAAGTTTGGAATATTTACAACAAAATCAAACTCATTCTTACATGAGTTATCTTTGTCTATTTCAATTGAATATACATTCGATGTAGCATCTCTTGTATCAGCAACAGAAGCAGTTAATACTCCATTGTTACCTTTAATTGAAAGCTCATTATGTCCTAACACTGCTGCGGCTTTTCTAATCTGATTAAGAGTATCCTCTTCAAGAGTAAAGCCAACTTCAGGTTCAGGCATAGTGATGTCTTTTTGTGGAGTGGTTAGTATCTCTGGAGAAGAGAAAAAGTATTTAATCTTCTGTTGATTTACATTACCACTACTAATTACCATTGCCTTGTCTTCAAACTCGACTGTTGGGTTGTCGATAAGTGAGTATACTGACAAGAATTCGTTTAAGTCATAGACTCCAAATTCTTGTGGAAAATCTTCAACAATCTTGGCTGACGCCATTATAGTTTTAGACTCAGCAATGGTTTTCAGTTCCTGTCCTGGTTTAAATACCAAGTTAGGGTTTATTGTTGCGAAGTTCTTTAGAACATTCAAAGTATCGTTAGATATTATCATCATAATCCTCGTTTAAGTCATGTGTATGCATGGCAATCAAAGTGTAATGTAAAATCTTCATAAGATCGTCTCTATTGAAACCATCTTTTTTACCGTACCTTTGTGCATACTTTAATACGTTGCCAATTGCGAATCCCATACCATGTCCACAGTCGATAATAAATTCAGTTGATTGAAAGTTATTTTTCGAATAGTGACCACCATACGTGGAATCTATATAATCTTGGAGCTCTTGAATGAGAGCTCCTTCATTAAATTTATAATGTATCTTCGCCATTATTTTCCTCCTGGTTATCAGAGTCTGCATCGGCTACTTCTGAATCTACTTTTGTATATAGATCAGAGAAAGCTTCTTGCGTATCTGTATCGAATCTAGCAATACATAATTCGATTGCTTTAATCTTCTTGCCAAAGATAGCATGTGTTTGTACTATATGGCAAAGCCTTCTTGTTGAGATGAGTTCATCTACACCATCATCTTCGAAAGTCTTACGAATGATATCAGCCCATGTTACAAGATTTTGAGCAAAGTCATCATCGACACAATTGTACTTTTTCATATGATTAAGAACGATTTTCTTTTCAACTGAAAGAGAAGCAAATGGTTGATCGACTGAAACTGTAAATCTTTCTAAGAAAGCATCATCGATAATAGAAGCCGCTGTAAACCTACCATCTTCAGAACCTTTACCTTTAGTATTGGCTGTAGCAACTACATTGAAGCCTGGTTGTGGTTTTACAACTTCACCTGTTTTCTTAACAAGAACAGGTTTACCCTCAAGGATTCCTTGAAGACACATTATTTTATTTGTAGCTCTATCAATCTCATCGAGAAGAAGAACTGCGCCATTTTCCATGGCTTTGAGAACAGGACCTTTTGCGAAGACTGTTTCTCCATTGATTAATCTGAATCCACCAATCAAATCATCCTCATCTGTTTCTGGGTTGATTTGAACTCTAATGAATTCTTTTTTAAGTTTAGCACAGGCTTGTTCGACCATGAAAGTCTTACCGTTACCTGACATACCTGATATGTACATTGGATAGAACATACCTGACTTAATAACTTTTACCACATCGTGATAAGCACCCCAAGGTACGAATGTATCATCCTTGGTTGCAAATGTTCTTTCGTCATTTGTAATTGATTGCATAGCCATCGCATTGTTAGGTATGGCAACCACATTGTTAGTTTCTATAGATTCTCTCATAGGTAATATGACAGAAGCAAGATCGTAAGTACCAATCTTTACTCTATTTTCTAGAGACATAAGTGGATTATAATCTTTACCACTGTAACCTAGAGATTCAGCAACATCGACAATTTGTTGCTTTCTAAACTCAGTACTGTCTGGATATCTTTTAGCGATTTCTGTCAGTATGACCTTAGTTGACGTTTTCAAATTTTCCATAATATAAATACTCCTTATTTAATTTATTATACGTACCATTATACCATAGTCTGGTGTGAATGTAAACAGTTTCAGTGCAAATAATGCCACTTATTTTAAGCAACAGCTGCTCCAAAGTTTGTAAGTAATACCTTACTACTCTTCTTATTTTTACTGAACTTTTTGAATGCACTTGTAAGTTGACCTTTTGAAGCATCTTCATTCACTACAAGTTCTCCATTATCTGTGTCAAGATTTTGACCTGATTTAACAACATAGTATTCGTTATAACCAGCATAGTCTTTTACAGTTACACATCTGTTTTTAGTATATTCTTTTTGAAATTTCTTACGCATATCATCATATCCATGCCAATCATCATCTTGATTATTGCTATCATAAAAGATATCGTTGATCTTTTGTTTCCATTCCCAATTACCATTTGAAATAAAGAACCCTAGTGTATTGATACCTTGTTTTCTAAAATGCTTTGTAAGAGATCTAGTACCTTCTTTACCTGATAAATTAAAGCCTTCTACTTTTTTACCATCGAGCTTGAATATAATATCTCCAGAATATTTTGCATACGTTGACGTATTAGTTCTTTCAACATTTAATGAATCATCATGATATAATCTTGGACCATTCGACTCGCCATCACTCATAACTACTAGTGACATTTTTTCGATATTGTTTTTTGATTGAAACTCTTTCATATAGAAGTGAGAAGCATGTAAAGCTTCGACGAATGGAGTTGAACCCCAGTCTTCTCCAGGCGCTAGGTACTCGCTTTCATATATCCATTCTGTTTGATTTTCATTCTTTACATTATTAAAGGTGCTGTAATAACCGTATGTTCTACAAAACATGTGGTATAAGGCTTCTTCGTAATCTTTTTTATTTAAGTTACTTGAAATAATTTCTGGCATTGAGCATGTGCCGTGATGCATTTCTGAATCTATGCCGTGAGCATAGCTAAGATCATAGTTAGTTGAAGATACACCATATACAACAAATGGTATATTAACTGCTTTACAAAACATAACACAGTGAATAAGCTGCTTTTGAACATGCTTCATTGTACTTGACATAGAACCTGAGTAATCAACTAACATATAAAGACCATGATTTTTAGCATCAGCCAATTGAGTTACTCTAGAAAAGATATCATCATTAGTCTTGTATGACCATAGTTTGTTTACATCAATAGAACCTGTTTTAGCAGTTTGTGCTCTTGTATATCTGAACGCAGCTTTTCTCATTTCAAATTCTTTCACTGCATAGTTAATATTCTTTCTTACTTCTTTTATAAAAGTCTGAAATTCAGGACGTCTTTCATTCCAATCAACATTATAAAGATTTGTTTTGATTTTTTCTTTTCTTTGTTCAGCAAGCTTTTTGTAAGGTATTCTAATTTTAGATAATGTATCTTTAGTGAATTGATTTACAACAATCTTTTGTTGGCCATTTTTATCAATATCAATTAAAGAATCTTCTTTACCTCTAAAGATTTCATCAGTAATACTAACTTCACCGCCACCTTCTGGCTCAGGGTTACTTACTTCTACTTCTTCTGTAGATTCATCATCAGCATCTTTATTGTTTCTAGAGTCATTTTTAGTTTCATCTTCATCTGACTCTCTATCATCATGACCCATATTACCGGCAGGGTCTTCATTCTCATCACCATCTTCTCTTGGAGCAGTTTCTTGCTCTTGAGGATTCATGAGATCTTCTTGATTTTCTTTTGAGTAAGCAAGGACATCTCTTACAACTTGTAATACATCTTCGAATGTATCTGTTGCCATTGTTCTATTCATAAGTTCTTGCTCGACTTTATTGAATGGTACATCAACATGAGCACCAACTTTAGCGTGTAAATTGATTTTATCGATTAATTTAATTTGAGGCCAATCATATTGTCCTTCGCCAAAGAAACCTTCTTCAAATAATTTCTTATAACCTGATACAAATGAACGAACAAGACCTGGATATCTTGATTTGATTTTTCTTTCTATACGTGCGTCTTCAATTACATTAATATAAGACCTAGGGCATCCTTCTAATTTTTCAGGACTATCATGCCAACCCGCAAATGGTGTTTCTAGTGCATGGCCAACTTCGTGACCTATAAGCAAATCGTAGACATCATTGCCTAAATCTTTCCATAATGGAAGACCTAATACTCTGTTTTTGATGTCAAACCAGGCAGTTTGATAATTACCATGTTGAATAGTAATGTTTTCTTTTGCCAGTAGTTTTGCTAATATACCTTTTTTCATACTCACTCCTATTTAAATATACTTATATTATACTACAATTCTAGACCAATGTAAACAGGTAAAGTGCAAATAATGCCACTTATTTTACATTGGTGGAGCTGAGGAGGATCGAACTCCTGACCTCCTGCGTGCAAAGCAGGCGCTCTCCCAGCTGAGCTACAGCCCCTATTTGATCTTAGAAAAGTTCTTATCTTTGAAGAACTCTATCTTACTTCTAAACTTATTCTCTAACACATCTCCTTTGTGGGATATAATGAATACGTTTGAGCCATCATCCATAGTATCTAGTATTTTAGTGAGGTTATCCACACCATCAATATCTAGTGAACTATCAAACGTTTCATCTAATATAAGAAGATTGGTTGCTGCACTATTCTTCATTTGAGCTATCTGTCTCCAAGTAAAGAGTAATGCTAAATCGATTCTTTGCTTTTCACCTTCAGAAAAAGATGCATAGTTAAAGTTATCCCTATGTCTTGATCTAATGGTCTCATCAAAGTTTTCATCTAAATGGAAAGATACAAAGAAGTCTAGTACTTGTAGGTATTGATTAATTAAACGATTCATAACTGGCAGATATTGTTTAATAACTTTAGTCTTTATGCCTGTATCTTTTAACATTTCACCTATAACTTCATTATAAGTTCGTTCTTCTACAAACTCTAGTTTCTTTTCTGTATTCTTATCTTTGTTCTTTCTATATAAGGACAACTCTTTCTTGGCTTTGGATACGTCACCGGTTTGTCCTTGTAATCCATTTATCTCTTTTTGTATTTTGTCTATTTCTTTTTGAAGTAAAGCGATTGAATCATTATTAGAATTTATCTTTTGTTGTTTTTGTCTAAGCTTATTTAGACTTTGAGCAATATCATTTTGATTTCTTTTTACTTCGCCTATATTATCTTGTAAGTCTTGTTTTGCGTTCTGTATTTCTTTCGCTTTATCTCTAATACTACTAATCTTATCTTGCTTTAAATCCTCAGTAATCTCTTGATCACAGGTTGGACAGTTATCATTCTCTTCATAGAATCTACTTTCCTCTACTAGATCATGTATCTTAGTATTAAACTGTACATCGTAAGATTCAAGTTGAGATACCTTTCTTAAAACAGTTGCTTGAGATTTTTCTTCTGAAGATATCGAGGCAGCTAGGTTTTGGCCAAGCTTCTTGCTTTCCTCAAACATCTTTTTAATCTCATCTTTATGGACTTCCATACTTTGACGTTTGCTATCTATCTGATCTTGATTTAAGTTTTGTAAGTCTTTGATGTATTTACTTTGGCTATCAATCTTAGTTTTAGATAACTCGATTTGATGATCGATGTCTGTAAGCTCTTCTCTTATCTTTGCATTACGTTCTTTCAATAGCATATTCATCTTAGAGAATATATTAATATCTAATAAGTCTTCGATAACTCCACGTCTTGACCAAACTGGAAGTTGCATAAATGGTATGAAGGAACTACTGCCAAGGACAACTACCTGATGGAAAGACTTGTGATTAAGCTTTAATATGTTTTGTTCTAAGAATTTTTGATAGTCACGAGCATTAGAGGCCTGATTTATCAGATTGCCGTTTTGGTATATCTCAAACTTACCTGGTTTGATACCACGAACAATTCTAAAATCTGATTTACCTATCGTGAACTCTACAGTAACAATAGTCTTCTTACCGTTGATACTGTTTATTAACTGATCTTTCTTAATATCTCTATGTGGTTTACCAAATAGAGCAAATGATAACGCGTCAAGTAGAGTGGATTTACCTGCTCCATTTTGACCTACGATTAATGTTGTTGGTGATTTATCTAATTGTACTTTGATGGGATCGCTACCAGTTGACAAAAAGTTTTGCCACTCACACGATTTAAAATGTATCATACTATATAATCTTTCCTAGTTTTTTTCGCTGTATACTTTGTACCAGTTTTTCTACCATAATATTCTTCTGCTTCTATACCTTTAGTACCTTCAAAGTTTTTAGTAAGAAACAGATATAATAATATCATTGAAACCCAGAGTATTGGTATAAGGATAACTGCTTCCATTACACTACCTCTAGGTTCTGTGCCTCAGTATATAACTTTCTTAGTTCGACTTTAAGATGGTCTTTGTCTAGATCAGTTTCAACTGCTTCAACATAAGAATCAAGAAGCTCGGTAGTATCTTCTAGGGATATTTTCTCGTCTTCTACGCTTTCTCCCATATACTCTTCAAAGCTTTCTGCTATCTTAAGTTCATATGTATCTACGCTTTGTAGTCTATCAACAAACTTATCAAACATATACAAGTCATTTTTATTTATAACGATTAGTTTAATGAACTTTTTCTCATATTGTTTTACATCGACTTTATCGTAATTCATCTTTGTATCATCGTAAACTACTTTCTTAAACATTGTAATTGGATTACGTACTGCTTCAATTTCTCTTGTTTCAGTATCTAATACATGAAAGTATTTTGGATCATCACAATCTGCCCAGGTAAATTCCATTTGAGAACCAAGGTAAGTTACATTACTTTGAGTTGACTTAGTATGGAAATGACCAGATAAGACCATTTCAAATCTTGAAAATACATCTGCACTCATACCATGTGGATTAGGCATACCCGGCATCATATCAAAACCTTTTAGTTCTAAGTGGGCGCCAAGCATAGAAGCTTCGCAGTTCATAGCCCATTTCGTATATTCTTGATAGTTTGCATTATTAATCCAAGGGATCACTGCAAATTTGAGTCCATCATAATCTAATACAGTTGGCTTCATAATTATATTTACGTTAGATGTAAAGTAACCAAGTAGTTCTTTTAAACTACAAAGTTCGTTAGTATTCTTATAATAGACATCGTGATTCCCAGGGATGATATCCATTGTCATACCCTTTTGCTTGAGTGGCTCAAGGAAGTGATGCCTATTAGAATTTAGTGCTTTAAAGTTAACAAACTTACGATGCTCATAGTAATCACCTAAGTGTAATACTTGTGTAATACCATGTTCCTCACAATAAGGAAAGAATACCTCTGTATAGAATCTATCTTGATAATTCAAGAATATATCTGAAGAGTTACGTACACCACAATGAGTGTCGTTTAAAATTGCTACCTTCATATTACCTCATGAAAAGTTCTAGTTTCTTTTCTATCTTCTTTTCTTCTTTAGCAAATGTTTTAATTGCATCGTCTTTAGTTCTTACTTTATTGATTCTTTCTCTAAGTTGATCGACATAAGCCATCGTTTCTTGAGCTCCAGCATTGTCCATACCCATTTGAGTAAAGTCTTCAACACCCATTTTTTCAATAAATTTAAACTTGATATCTTGTTGTCTTTTCTCTTTTGTAATTCTACGTATAAATGCAAAATAGCATATTTGTGTAAAATAAGAGAATGCGTTAGGTTTACCTGTTCTTGTTGCTGCTTCTATATTATAGTTTCGTATAGCTCTTAAGCAATTCTCCACAGCATCCATAACCATTTCTTCACGATAAGTATATCGTACAAAGTTAGGTCTGTGTGAAAGTCCTTCTGAGATTTTAATGAAACATTTTGCAATATAGTCAGTTACTTTAGGTACTTCTATTTCTTTCTCTTTTGCTATATTAGATTCTAAAACGTAATCATAGACAGCTTCTGAGAAGTCCTTGTTGTTAACATAATGTGCCTTTTTCTTGGCCATAAGTTTTCCTCCATAATAAGATATATTATACCATAGATTCGATGAAAAGTAAACAATTAATTTATTTAATTATTTTCACTAAAACTGTTTACATTTTGCCAGTTATGTGGTATAATAATATAGTACCCCGGAGAGGGAAGGATATAAGATTAATGTATAGTCTTTTTATCTTTTTCTATATCATCAGTGAGTTCTTCTTCTTGATTATAAAGTCTGTTTTCAATCTCTTGTAGGATCTGTTCGTCAGACTTTGGTGAATCAGGAAGTTGAGGTTTGCTAAGTTGCAAAGCATAATTAACATAAGTTTCTTTTATAGTCTCTGCAACACCCACATGCTGAACAATATCTTTCTTTAGTATTTTGAAAGTTTTAGCATCAGAAAAAGGAAACCAAGGAGCAAAGGAATATCCACCCGCAAGGTTAGCATGAACAGTAACTGGTCTTTCAACAATCCAATTATCGTTATTTTTCACTGATACTAGTGCAACGATTTCTTCACCATTCAATAACTTAAAATGTCTGATATCTAAAGCTTCCATATTATATATTTATATCCCAAAGTTTATAATTAAACCTTTCTTTAGAATATATTTTTACGCGCTCTGCCGCGTGTTGTAAGGTATAGTTTTTATTTGACTTCCAATGTAGATCATCAGCGATATCATATATCTTTGTATCTCTATCTGATTTTCTTAATCCACGGCCAATCGACTGTAGTACTCTTATCTGAGACTTCGATGGCGAAGCAAATATTATATTGTGCAATCTCTTTATATTAATACCTGTAGAGAAAGTACCAATGGAAGCAACTATGATTGCATCATTCTCTTTCTCAGTGATTGCTCTTATCTGTTCCCTTGTATCAACATCTGTTTCTCCTGATACATAAAACAGTTTTCTATTGTCTGGTGTTTTTTCTTGTAATAAGCTATGTAATGGTTTACCATGCTTTTCTACATAATTAAAAAGTATCAATGTATTACCCTTTTGATCCAAAGCTAAGTTTGCTATAAATCTATTTCTTGGCTGATACTTTACGATAAAATCGATTTCCTCTTGGTATTTCTGCTGTGATACCTCTTTGCAATACTCGTCTTTATATTTAAGAACAAGTATATCAATGTCTAATTGAGCTAAGTCTTTATTGTCTATAAGTTTCTTTGTTGTGGTAACCTTATATACTGGACCAAATAAACCCTCTAATACAAGCTTATGAGTTTGTGTACCATCTAATGTACCGGTGGTTCCCATACGATATTTTGCTTCAGTACATTTTTCCATAATACTTGTCAGTGATTTAGCTTTAAAGTTATGAGCTTCATCTCCAACTACCATACCAAAGTTCTGAAACCATGAGGCTGGTAACTTATATACTGATTGCCAAGTACTAATTATAACTCTTTGATTTATACTAAATTTCTCGCGCCCGGAATATATCTTATGGCAATGCTCATCTACATTCCAACTATCTTTCCATGAGTAATCACCGAAGTCAGAATACATTTGTTCTACCAGCGATGTTGTAGGTACAAGTATTAATATGCTTTCGTTATAATGTTCTAAGAAATATCGTACTGCAAGATATATAATTAAACTTTTACCTGAAGCGGTAGGTGATAACAATAAAGCTTTTTGTTTATGCAATGAATGAGACAAAGCATCTAATTGATAATCCCTTGGTGTAATATCATCTTCCTTTACGGAAAGTGTTAATTCACTTAAAAAGGATTCTATATCATGTTTAAGTAATTGATCTGGCGTATCGTACTTTTGACTTTCATTTATAACAAGTTTATAATTCCTAATGTCACAAAACTCTTTTAATAGATTATATAATCCACAATATAAAGTCTTCTTTCTTAAATCAAATAAACGAATCTTTCCATCCCACATTCTATTACGATATGCTGGCATAAACTTATATCCAGGTACAAAGAAACAAAAATGCTCAGTAAGCTCTTGTTCTATACTTGGATCAGCCTTAATATGAAGAAAAACCTCGTTCTTCTTCTGTACCTCGATTACATCCATGTAGGTCCTTCAATCCATGCTACGATAGATTTTCTTTTTCCTCTTTTTATTGGTGTTATTCTATGATAAAGAAAAGATGGAAATACAAGCATTGCGCCTTTATTTCTAGAATTGGTAAGGTCTAAATGATAACCGTCTCTCAATTCAAATTCTCCACCTTTATATTCTTTCCCATCAGTAAGTTGAATGATTGCTGAAAACTTACGATGTCTTGGCTTACTATATATGACATCTTGATGCCAATCATACTTACCGCCTTTTTCATAACTTAATAAATCCATTTGAGCTAGATTCTCTATATTATATCTATAACTGTTATTTAGCTGCTTGATGGTATTAAATATTCGCTCATTCAGTTTAAGATAAAAGTTAGTTATATTTGCTTTCTTAACTATTCTTGCATTACTAAATCCAGCTTTTGTAACACCATCATCCCAGTCATAATTCCTACTTAGGATATAATCTATCTCATCATTACTTAAAAAGTTATCAAATACCACTCGTAAATTTTCTCCATTCAATCATATTTTTAATATTCTGATGTCTCCATTTAACGTTCTCAAGTATCTCTTTTAAAGTATCTACTACCTCTTCAAGATATTTGATTTTTGTCTGAGCCTTTTGTATAATAGGATCTGAATCATAGTAATAATCCATATCTCCTTTTAAAACTGTCAGACCATTTAACGGATCGTAATTCCATCCACGACTGTCCATTTCTTCTTTACTCATCTTGCCATTATAATGCAACCATTTGTCCTTAAGTAGTACCTTAAAGTCAAGTTCTGCTTTTTTCAATCTGATACGGTGGATACTTAATAACTCTAAGTATTTACCATGAAGTTTGGCGGATTGCCTGGATGTTTCGTCGAGATTCATGTCATCAATAACTGAATCTTTTTTCCACATTTCTAATATATCTTCTAAATTATTCATACCATTATATTATACCACAGTTTATTGTAAATGTAAACTGTTATTTTAAACAAATTCAAATGATGTATAAGCAAAGGTAATATCTATTTGTACCATTTCAACATCTGTACTTTGACTATCAAAGTCTACACCTGTTATTGCTGTTGGGAATACATCTTTAAATTTTATTTCTTTATTCACGTTGTTATGCGATGATAAAATCAATAATATTGCATCTTCTTTAAATCCTTCTGCTGTCCCTTGGTTAACCATGTTATGCATCCAATCAAATGTTTCTTTATAGTTCTCTAGATTCTCTGTTACATTTACTGTAAGAGTTAAATCTTCAAACTGTAATCTATCACCTGTGAAAGCTAAATTAACTCCACGATATGATTGATCGACTGCAGGTAAACTTAAACCAGGCATTGCTGCCTTTACACAAAAGTATTCTAAGTTAGCATATTTGCTACTATTGATTTTAAACTGAAACCCTACTGGGCTTAAGAAATTCTTGTTTGTTGTTAATGTTGCCATATATCTATTTATACATAAAGAAAAGGGGAACCGAAGCTCCCCTTAAAAACTACTAATAGTTCCTAGTTTAGACCATTATGCCATCAACTCTGAATATTCTGTAGTATTGGTTAGCTCTATCTGCACCAGTAGTATTACCAGCGTTAGCGCCAACAAATGGGTTAGCAATC
>CESO01134803.1_pt1 | contig 12752 bp, 14 predicted proteins | sample 356341 | NCBI WGS metagenome assembly CESO01 (sample SAMEA2621812, study PRJEB7988) | marine metagenome | biome: marine biome (ENVO:00000447); feature: deep chlorophyll maximum layer (ENVO:xxxxxxxx); material: "saline water (ENVO:00002010), including plankton (ENVO:xxxxxxxx)" | depth 35 m
ATTTAATATAAAATTGAAAATATATTATAGTCTAAACAATTAATTAAAACAATGAAGGCAGGACAACTTACAAGTGTAAGACCTTACATATTAGTTCCAGAAGATGAATATTGGCGAGGTGTACGCACTAAACGCGGGTGGAACATGTTTCGACCAAATATTAATGAAACATGGGAAGTAATCACATTTGATGACGGTAACGGTCGAATGAGTCGAGTTCCTAATTCCTGGTTAATTTACGGTAGTTTGAAAGATCAGGTCGCTATTATAAATACGATGAACCCAAATACCCGAATTCCCACTATTTCAATGTGTAAACTACGTCAAAAAAAATCAAGTTTGTAAATAGATTTATAAAATAATATAAACCCTTTTTTGGTATTATACTATTCAATAACTTTTATGTCCGAAGATGGAGAATATGTAGAAGTGCTATTACCCTCTCTTAATAATATTGGGCGTTTTTTTACTTTACCTGAAGGTGAAAAACTTAAAATAATCGAAGTTGGTCTTTCTATGTTAGATGAAGGTAAAAATAAAGCCTTGGCTCTTGAAAACAGTGAATGGGAAAAAAGCATGAGTGCCTTAAAAGAAGTTCATCAAAAGGATTTGGATGGTGTTCGGCGAGAATTAGAACATGAAAAACAATTATCCGTTGAGAAAATGCAACAATTTCAAAGAGAAAAGAAAGATTTGGCTACAATTATAGAGCAAAACGAGTCACTAAAATATAAAACAGATATTCAACGATTAGAGGATAGAATTCGTCAAAGTGAGGAAAGTTTACGTGTTCGTAACGTTGAATATAACGCTTTGTATGGCGAGTTAACTGAAAAACATGAAGAAAAAACAGACTCTTTACGAAGTATGTATGAAGGCAAAGTCGAAGAAAACGTTAGAATTGCAAATGAAATGCGCGAAAAATACGAAAAAACTCTTATTAAATCACACAATTCTACCATAAAGGGTCAAGAAGGAGAGGAGCATACCCATCAACAACTGAATTGTTTATTTCCGAAAGCAGAGTTTCATGATTGTCACAAAGAATCTGGAAGAGGAGATTTTATTATGACGGAAGGAGAATTTGTAATGATGCTTGAAATTAAAAATTATACAGGAAATGTTAACAAAACTGAGATAGATAAGTTCTATAGAGACGTTAAAAGTGAAAATAATCATGATATTAAATGTGCTGTTTTACTTAGTTTGCGCAGCGGTATTGCAAACAAACAGGATTTTACATTTGAGATTGTAAATAATAAACCAGTTTTATTTCTTCATAATGTTCAAAATCGATGGGAGTACTTAACGATAGTGGTGAACTTCTTCAAAGCAATCTCTAATAAATCGATTGATTATGGAAATTCCGAATTAGTTGATACACTTAAAAAAATACTTACTACAACAAAACGTAATTTTAATAGACAGCGTAAAAGAATACAAAAATTTGCAAAAGACCAAAACGATGATATTAATGATATGGAACAATCTATTCAACAAATTTTCTCATTATTATCAATATAAATAACATTTTTCATATTATAGTAAAATATATTATGAAAAAAGTAATCAGTTTTTGCATTTATGGTAATAGTTCAAAATATTGTCTCGGGGCTATAGAAAACGCACAAGATATTAGAGAAAAATATCCCGATTGGAGTGTCTACATGTATTATAATAATGTACCAAGTGGTATATTAGACGTTCTCAAGGAATACGGATGTAAATTAATTCCATACGATTCTAAAAACAGTCCTTGTATTGGTATGTTTTATCGATTTTTGCCTCTGCATGATGAAACAGTTGATCTTTGGATTAGCCGTGATTGTGATTCTAGAATATCACAAAGAGAAATGGACTTAGTTGAACAATGGATCCAAAGCGACAAAATGTTTCATGTTATTAGAGACCATCCATATCATGGGATAACCATACTAGGTGGTACATTTGGTATTAAAAACAGACTGTTCAATAATCAATATTCAATAAAGATATCTGATTTTATTGAAAATTATTACGAACAATCGAAAGGTTTACTGAAAGGACCTGACCAAAAATTTCTTGTTAGAGACATGTGGCCTCTAATTAAAGATGACCATATAGCACATATTTCATGCCCTAATGTTAGATTCCACGAAAATGACATATTGATACCATCCGTTGCTCAACATGTCGGTAGGGATATTGCTGCTAATGATAAAACAATAATAAAATATGGAACATTACTTCAAAGTAGTATTTGATTTTAAAAAAGGCAATAATTTTTTTTCAGCCAAATTATGACGATCAATATAAAATAACCCCAGTAGTGATAAAGATAACAAAACGAAATTAAAGGTATTCATGGGAATGTGAAGATATTTGCTTGCTATATGCGCTGTATATCCAAAAAATATACCTAGAGTTCCACCAACAAATAACTGTAATGGGGTATGTTTTCTATATACCAATCTTTGTGATATTGTTAATGATGATGTTATTCCACTAATAATTAATAATAGTGGATTTTTTGTGTAAAAATATAAGTAAGTAGTTGCAAACATTACTGATTGAGCATGACCAGAAGGCATGCCAAGACAAGGATTTGTTGTTGCATCATGTTTTACGATATTAATAGGATTTTCAGGTCTAGACTGTTGACATATTTGTTTAAGTAATCCATTAGTGCCTTGATTTATGGCAATAAATAAAGAAAAAATAATTAGAGAGGTAAAATTATTAAAACTATCATTCATTATAACATTATTTAAAATAATTGCAAATACAAAGGCTGGCATTGTAATATAACCATAATATCCTATTAGAAATGGTGTTTCTAACGTTAAAGGACAATCTATCATTATTTATAATATATACCAATTTTATATTATATAGTTTTTAATACTGATAAAGATTGGTGCTCTTCATTGAAAATGACCAATCTATATTATTGAGATTTATTTGAATCCCCTTATCATCTGTAAGACGAATTCGCATGCGTTTGATATTTACCGGACCAAAATATGTTCTATTATTGTTTTTTAATGTCTCATCATTAGATAACATGTATTGAAATGTGCTTGTTGAAGGCAAACTTCTGTATGCATCCCCATCATCAGCCGATAACCAACCAACACCAGAATTATTAACTGTTTGGTTACGAATAACAGGTATCCTGGCTAAAATATCTGTTGCTGGAGGAGGTGTTGAATACGTATTCGTCGTTGCCACGCGATTTGAAAGTATCTCATTAATTGTATGGATTTGCGCCAATGTTAATTTTCTGGTAGGGTCGTCAGTGACACTTTTAATTTCTCCTGGACCCCATTCCCGATTGTTGGGTTCAATTGTGCCCACATCTGCACCACTTAAATCATAATTATAGTATTCAGGTAAATTTATTTGATCTTTTTTTTGAGCGCTTGCCGCATTAACAATACCTTGGCTTTGTCTATTCTGGTTAAAATCATCTAATAGAATGAATATATACTTTGGACCTGTAATATCAATTGGCGCATCACTAAGATATGCTGGATAAGGAATATTATTAAATATTTTTGTTCCTATTACAGATGGGCTATACATTTCCTTTCGAAATCCTAGCATCCATCCAAGATTATGGTTTGTTTTTGAATTAGCAAAAGGGGCTGTTTCGCTAGATGCATTAGTATCTCTTATAGATTGTGTAGATTTATTGGCCATACCCCCTTGTCCCAAACCAAAAAACATGATTGTAAAATTGCGAGATGCTTTGCTATAAAAATAGCATTTTCCAGTTCCTATTTCGTAACCACATCTAATTTCCGAAACCCCATCTTGTTCTGTAATAGGATAATATTGTGCTGTTTGTTTTAATTTATAGTTAATGGTTGCAATAACACCACTCAAATCGTAGTAACTGTCAGGTATACTGATAACTGCAAAACTAGCATCTGTAGTTGATGTGCGATATTGTGCTCCACCATTATCGCCCCAAATTAAAAAAGTCGATGTTCCATATTCATAGTTAATATTATGCCATGAAAGGGGTAATTCAATTGATTGCATCTGCAATTCAATTACATTTGTAAGTGTATCCGACAAACTAAATGTAAAATCAGTTGAAGTCTTCGTCAAATCATCACGAAACTGACTATCTACATTTATTAGACGATATGTAAGATTCTCAAACCTTGGATTCATCTCTCCCTGAATCACAGGAACGTTATAGTTGTTTTGGATTCCTACCTTTTGCTGACGCCCAATCACATGGTTGCCATCATTCAAATATTCGACATTATTTACTCTTGATGTATACTTATCTGAATCCTGGGGCCGTAATGGAAACTGTTCTTTTAAAAACTTATTTACGTTTTCTTCTTTCTTTTCCAGATTTTTTTCATCCAAATTATCCTTAATTAAGTCTTCTATTAATGCATTTTTTATGTTTTCCATAAACATACTTAATTCTGGTCTATTTTCTTTTCCAAATTTTTCTTTCCATTCCGTTACCTTTTCTTGAATATCCTCTTTTGTAGCAGTTTCCTGGTCTAGTTCTATTATTTTGTATAATTCGTTTGCTGTATAATGATCCACATTATAATCCATCTTGTATATATGCTATAAATATTATTTAATTCCATATTTCTTTTGAAACATTGCTGCGCAATATTCTTTGATATTTTTTTCAAATTGTCTATTGAAAATGTCCTGATATTTTTGAGACATACATGTAATACTATCACCTCTCTTAAAATTTGCTCTTCCTTTGAACATCATCATTTCCAAAAATTGAATTTCATCTTCCCCGTATTCTAGCATTTCTTCGCGGCTAATATGATATTCTCCTCTATAAATATATCGATTGTAATTTCCTTCCTTATAAATTTTTCGCTTTGTTGAAGTGTCAACCCAATTTTTTACTATTCCCATTCCAATTAGTTTATTAATATCATTATTCATTTCAAATATGATAGCACATGAGTTTATAGGAATACTTACTGGTATTCTTCTAGGTGTTCCATAAATACAACCCGTTAACTCTTTTTTCACCATATATTCTTGGTTTTGCTCATATGTTTCATTTGTAAAACGTGTACAACCTATATGATGTAATGTCATGTTAATATGTTATTCATAATAACATGTTAAATTATATTCAATTTTTACTCAAAACTACTGCCCACATAGTTTTCTGGTTTAATATTGTGTAACTCTTCTTTAATCTCTTTCGATACTTCAAGATTTTCAACAAAATGAAATAAATCTTCGTATGTTATTTGTTTATTGTTTCGTGATAAATTTTTCATTAATTCATATGCATTTGAAAACCCATGTTTTCGCAACACTGTTTGATAACCTTCTACAATAACACAGCAATTTTTTTCAAGTTCTGCATTAATTACCGTCGTATTTGGAACAATTTTTTTTAAACCGGCAACAATAGATTTCAATGCAACCATTGTGTATCCAAAAGCCATTCCAACATTTCTAATAACAGTTGAGTCTGTCAAATCACGTTGAAGGCGCGACTGGGGTAGTTTTTCGGAAAAAAATCCAAATAGTGCATTGGCCAAACCAAGATTTCCTTCTGCATTTTCAAAATTAATCGGATTTACCTTGTGAGGCATTGTTGATGAACCAGTTTCACTGTTTACTATCTTTTGAGAGAGATAGTTCATAGAAATATACAACCAAATATCCATACAAAAATCCTTCAAAATTACATTTATTCTTGAATAAATATTAAATAATTTTGATGCATTGTCATATTGGTCAATCTGAGTCGTGTATTTTTGTCTTTCCATATCAAATGACTCTACGAAGTTTGTAGCGAATTTTATCCAATCGTGTTTAGGATAGGCGCAATAATGAGCATTCAAATTACCAACAGCACCACCAAACTTAGTAGATACTACAAAATCTTTTAATTCCTTCAACTCTTTTGAAATTCTATCAATAAACACACGCAATTCTTTACCTAATGTGCTCGGAACCGCAGGTTGTCCGTGGGTTCTAGTAATAATTACTATCTTTTTCCATTCATCGCTCATAGTAGACATGTTATTAATTAATAATTCTAATTGTGGGATTAAAACGTTTTGTGTTGCATCTTGTAGCATTAAAGAAAATGACATATTGTTTATATCCTGGGACGTTAAACCAAAGTGTATCATTTCTACACGATGTTTAAAATTAAGAAATTCTTCTCTAATTATTGCCTTAATGTAGTACTCAATCGCCTTTACATCATGATTTGTAATTTTTTCAAATTCTAAAATTTCATGATATTCCCGTGTAAAATCCCTTTTCTCATATATATTCTTGGAATATTCAACTATTTCGGAATTATCGTCTATTTTTTCAAGTTTCAGAAAACGCATAAGTTCTATAAAGTAAGCAAATTCAATGAATACACGGTATCGTGTATAAGATGCAGTAGAAAAAATAGGTAGTAATGAACTTATTTTTTCTTTATAACGGTCATCTAATGGACATATTTCCATTTGTTAATTAATTCATGGGTATATTTTTATATCTTTTTATAAAATTCAAACTTGTTGCTGAAGTTTTTAACTTCTTCTCGTAAATTTTTTATTTCAGAATTTTCATCTATTCCCTCTAAGAATGATGATAAACGTTTCCCCTTTTCATTTTGAATATTACCTGCAATAGTTATGCATCTGTATATATAATTTGCTACTTGAATGCAATCATCGCCATCAAAACCTCTTGTTGTTATTGCGGGAGTTCCTATTCTAATTCCACTAGGCGATAATGCATTTTTATCACCAAAAACAGTATTTTTATTTACACTTATATTACATAATTCGCAAACCTTTTCTACCTTACTGCCTGTTAATTTTTTATTTCTCAAATTTATTAAAAATAAATGATTGTCAGTACCATCCGTTACGATATCACATCCTAGTTCTTGCAACGTTTTGCTCATTATTCTTGAATTTATTATAACTTGTTCAATATAGGTATGATACTCTTCGGATTTCGCCAATTTTAATTGTACTGCTAGTGCACCTATTTGATTTTCATGAGGACCTCCTTGTAGTCCAGGGAAAACTGTATCATGCAATCTTTGAACCCAATCCTCTTTATTGCGAATAAATATCATGCCCGATCTTGGTCCTCGTAATGTTTTATGTGTTGTTGATGTTACTATATCACAGTATTGAAACGGCGATTTCATGTTTTCGGTAGCAACTAAACCACTAATATGTGCCATATCACACATTAAATAAGCATCAACACTATCAGCAATTTTACGAAATCTTTCATAATCAAAATCTCTTGAATAAGAACTTGCACCACAAATAATAAGTTTAGGTTTAAATATTGCTGCCCTTTTTTCAAGTTCATCATAATCAATATATCCTGTTTCATTTATAACATACGGCAATGACTCAAAATAAACTGATGTAGCGCTTATTTTTTTGTTTTTTGTAAAAAAACCATGCGTTAAGTGTCCGCCAGAGGGAAGATCTAACCCCATAATTCTATCATGAGGTTTTAATAAAGTCGTATATGCTGCAAAATTAGCAGCACTACCGGATAGAGGTTGGACATTAACTCCCCATTCATCACTGTTCAAATTATATAATTCTAAAGCCCTTTTTTCACATAACCGCTCTATCTTATCGATTACTTCGTTACCTCCATAATACCTTTTACCAGGTCTTCCTTCAGAATATTTGTTTGTAAGTACTGAACCAAGACATTCTAATACGCAATTCGGAGCGAAATTTTCTGATGCTATCAGTTCAATACCATCTCTTTGGCGAGAGAATTCCTGACTTAAAAGTTTGTGCATATCTTCATCAACTTCTTTCAAAGTTTTATTCATATATATTAGTTTTCTATAATATTCGCTTTAATTGGTTTATGATCCGAAGGATTATTGTCTAAATCTATAACCTTTGTATTTATTTTATACTTTTTATCCTCACTAATGATGTAGTCTAGAATTTGTGGATGACGAAAATACCTACTATTGAGTGTATTTCTTTTATTATTTACTTGAAAAATAAAATATTGATTTAAATTTTGCGTGTTAAAATCACCCGTTAATATCGCTTTTTCATATGGTAAATATGACTTTAATTCCTCTAATTGTTGTTCAATTATATTATTTACTTTTGTACAACAAAAATTCATTTCTTCTGATTGTAGATGTGTATTTACTATAGTTAATCCGCCAATAGTAGCCATTAAAAATCCTTTATTTGAAAATTTGTCACATCCAGATGATATTTTATAAGAGCGAAACATTTCATAATAAATTGGTATTTTACTTAAAATTACCAAACCACTATTTTCTCCAAATAAATATTTCTTTTTTAAACTACCCGTTAATAAAAATGGATAGATGTGGTTGGTTCTATTTTGTATATTTTGCAAGAGTTCATCACAAAAGCATTCTTGAATACATATAACATCGCTATTTAACTCAATAAGTTTTTCAATTATACTATATGTTTTGGATTCTGTTAGGTATAGTGGTATACCATGAATATTCCAAGAAGTAATTGTTGTCGGTTCTGGAATAATATGTCCATAATTTTGATAATAGTCATCACCCGTATTATCTATATATCCAGTATCCAAATAATATGAAAACGTAAATAGCCGAAATAGTCTTAAAAAATAAAGGAGAAAATTAAAAAGAATAATTAAAGAATACATATATATATTTCCTTAATATATATTTATCGGTTTTGATAGCAAATGGTGCTTTTTTTTTGGTGCATTTATTAAAGTTCGTAATTACATTCCAAACGGCACAAGTGGCTGTGAACCAGTAAACTTGAAGTTATTTTCTCTTTGAAACTTATTTTTTTGATATGCGCGCATACTTTTAACTGACTTTTCAATAGACGTAAATCTTTCTTGAAGAGATGCTAACTCTGCATTCGTATGCACCAATTCTCTTTTTGTTTTTTCTAATTCTTTTTTAAAAAATTCATGTTCATGAACAATTTTATTATATTTTGAAGGAGTTAAATTTCTTATTTCTGAAAGATTACTTGATAGGCGCAGAAATTGAGGAGATATTTTCGAGACGTGTCTTAGCATATTCTATAGTATATAAAATTGAATAGTTTATATTGTTTATTGAAAATATTATAAGATGCAATCAGAAATAATAGCACACCTTGAGGACCAATATGTTAAAAATGTTTATAATAAAATAGCGCCATATTTTGATAATACGCGCGGATATACGTGGTCATGGATACGAGAATTTGTCAATTCTCATGTAAAAACAGGAGATGTTGTTTACGATATTGGCTGCGGAAATGGTCGCAATATGTCTTTTAAGAAAGATGCCTGTTTTATTGGCTTGGATAATTGTAAAAAATTTGCCGAAATATGTGAAAGAAAAGGGCTCACTGCGGTTGTAGGTGATATGTGTGATATTCCATTTGATACTAACTCGGCAGATGCTGTGATTTGTATTGCTTCATTTCATCATCTTATTAATCCACAAAGACGTAGAGAAGCACTCTACGAAATTGCTAGGATTTGTAAAAATAATGGACGAATTCTATTGTCTGTATGGTCAATTAATCAACCAGAAAAAACTCGGCGTGTATTCACAAAATATGGAGATACTATCGTCCAATGGAATCAAAATGGTGAAATATTCGATAGATTTTACTATATATTTAAAATCGAGGAAATTTCCAAACTCTTTGACGAGTGTGGACTCTTTATAGTAACTCATAAATATGATTGCGGTAACGAAGTATTTATTCTTAGACCCAAATAAAAAAAATTTGTAAATGGAGACATTTTTTAGGTGCATTTTTTTTTGTTTATGCGTTGTCGCAGACATCTTGGGTAAATTGGAGGCGGCGAGCACGCTTGGGAGCAGGAGGGGGAGTGGTAGGAACTTCGTATGTAGAAGGTGGTGGCGTTGCAGGGCAAACTTGCGCGGTATCGTCATCAATTTTGTAACTTTCAACACCCGTGCATAGGTCGGCCATTGAGGTATCTGTCTCTGGAGTGCATTCTTGCTGAATCCTTGTGCGAATCATCGAACACTGGTGTTCGGTCAACTCATTGATGTCGGCCGCACTGGACTCTGTATACACCCGTGTGTAGGTCGTTTTGACAAGATTTTCGATCTCTTCAAACTGGCTTGTAATAACCTTTTCATTGTATTCAAGGACCTTTTCTGCGTTTTTAAGAGCGCGAGTCTGTTCGTCTTGCATCGTGGTAATCAGGTTGCGAAGACGTGTGATCTCGTCGGTCGTGTCCTGATAAACATCGCGCTGCCATGAGTGGTTGGCAAAGATATTCCAATAGCAAGGATCGTCATATACCATGCGTGCCTGTTCACCACTATGCAACTTGTTGCGAATATTTATCGAAGCATAACTCTCAAACCAATGCTCAAAATGAACAAACAATTGATAAAATGTGCGGTCGTCCTCCTCCTTGCGGATCATGTCAACGCGCTTGACAACACCAATCTCGTTACGGTAAAACGCAACAGCAACTTGCTCCCGCGTTACAGACAACTTCGCATAGGGAATGAAAATGCTCATTGTATGTTCAAGATCAGGAAACTGGACCGGAGACTCAGTGGAAACATCGGTCGGCTCACATCCGGGAATAGGCTTGGAGAAGGACATTGTTGAATTTACGAGTGTTGAAAAGATTAGTAGTTTTAGTTTTAGTGTTGGTGTAGGAATGATTTTGGATACTTTATAGATTTTGGAATTATTTTGTTTCAATTTTTTGGAATTTCAAAAAGGAGTAAAAAATTGAATCTTTCTTTATAAAAAACTATAAAAGAAAATGAATCCCAAAGCAATTATTAGTGTTTATCGCAGTATTCTTCGCCAATCAAAAAAGAATTATCATGACATAGATTTATCAAAAGGTATCCTTACGGTTCGCGATAGTAAATATTGCAAGACAATATTTGTTGATAATTATTGTCTTGAAAAGCACAATATTTATTCAGTTATTTCTGGACCATACCAGAGCAAACCGATGAATGTTATTTCGTGGATTAAAAATCAAATTAGAGAAGAACAATCTACAAAAAAAAATATAGATATACTTTTCGAAGTTCATAGAGATTTGGGAGAAATCCTAACAATTGCTGAGTATGAAACAGTTATTAGATATGAATATTAAAAAAAAGAATTTTCTACAAAAAGCGTGTAATATTTGTTTGATAAGATTACGAAGAAGCAATAGCAACAGGTGTTGGAGCAATGACATCATCCTCTTTTTTATCAGTTTTACAAAGAAGTTTTAGGTCTTTGTAATAGTCCTTCACTTTTTTATTTACCTTAATCTTTTGGGGATTAAATGAACTAAGATAAAGACCAGATAGATCACTTACACGTGAAAGGGCTACATATGATTGTCCACATTCGAAAATACCACTACCAATATCAATTTGGGCTACGTCTAGAGTTGCGCCCTGAGATTTATGAATGGTTACGGCCCAAGCCAGAATGAGAGGAATTTGAGCAACACCAAGACCAGGAATATTTTCACTTAGCCATGTGTGCGGAGATATTGTTTTCACTATGCCATTATAGAAACGCACTACCGGTGAGTCACCTACAAATTCTTGTATTACACCCTGACTTCCATTATAAATTCCTGCTTCCATATCAATGTTTGCAATACACATCACTTGTGCTCCAACTCGAAGTTTGAGAGTTTTCTCAAAAAGAGCATTGTTGATAAGGAAATCAGTTTCACGTTTCTTTTGTTCTGCCGAATGACTCTTCTTTTTCTTGGACTTTTCTTTTTTATCTTCATCTTTAGATGTAGGCTTCAAAGACATTTTTTGAAAGAACGACTCTAGTTTTTCAGTTTCGGCTTTTTTATCCTCTTCTTTTTGTTTTTCTTGACGAAGCACTTCCTCGTCGTCTACCAGTTCTACTGGTTTACAACCAAATTCCTTTACGTCGGTAGTAAGTTTTTCCATTTCAGTGCGGTTAATTGCGTCAACTGCACGACGAGTTGGCAGAAGAATAGTCGGTTTGACGGGCAATTCAGGATCAACTTCACGTCCAACATATGAGAGAAGCGTATTATATGGAGTTTTTGTTAGTCGTCCTTCACGAATTTGATTTAGAATTTTAGTGAACGAATGATCTTTTTGACGGAAAATAGTCTTTAGTGGGATTTGATTTGTTTCAAAATTGCTGTTTGAAAATGCATGATTCCAAAGCGGAGATTCGAAACAGAATCTGGAAGAATCTGGGTCGCCCTCGTTTCCTATTGGAGGAAGTTGATAAAAGTCACCACAAAATACTAGTTGGATACCTCCAAAGGGATGACCGTTCTTTCTCACTCGCTGACCAATATGGTCAAGAAGATTAAAGAGTCTAAACGAAAGCATACTTACTTCATCTACAATAAGCAGACTTGTGTATTTCCAATTGTTTCGCTTGTAATTGTTTGTTACGATTCTTCCTGCAATAAGGTCATCATCACCCCTAGCAAGACCAATACCAGCCCATGAATGAAGAGTTTTTGCGCCACAATTAAGTAAAATTGCCGCACAACCAGTCATTGCACAAATTGATACCTTTTTACCATTCTGTTTTGCATGTGATGCAATCTTTTTTATGAGATAGGATTTGCCGGCACCACCAGGTCCTGTAATAAATATGTTTTCGCCTGAAACATATTTATCAAAAGCAAGTTGCTGTTCTGGCGAAAAGTTATTTGCCATTATTGTCTTTATTGCTGTACTATAATTGTATTTATATTTCTTTCAATTTTTTGTTTTGAATTTGAATTTG
>CESO01022421.1_pt1 | contig 12730 bp, 6 predicted proteins | sample 356341 | NCBI WGS metagenome assembly CESO01 (sample SAMEA2621812, study PRJEB7988) | marine metagenome | biome: marine biome (ENVO:00000447); feature: deep chlorophyll maximum layer (ENVO:xxxxxxxx); material: "saline water (ENVO:00002010), including plankton (ENVO:xxxxxxxx)" | depth 35 m
ACCAGAAAATATTTTTTTATTAGATGTTTGAAATTTATATTCTTGATCTTCTTCAGCAATAACGAGTCCGCTTTTCTTAGTTTTTATATTAAAATCATCAAACCAATGAGCGGGGCTTGCCCTAAAGCCAAAAGCAATGATAACAACATCTGCATCATATATTCTCTCAGAACCAGGAATAGGGATTGGTACTTGCCTACCATTTTGATCAGGCTCGCCAAGTTCAGTTTGGACTGTTTTAATTCCTTCAACCTTTTCATTACCTAATATATCTATTGGTTGAATATTGAAGTCAAATATCACACCTTCTTCTTTAGCATTTTTGACTTCTCTTCTAGATCCAGGCATATTTTTTTCATTTCTTCTATAAAGGCATGTCACAGACTTAGCTCCTTGCCTTATTGCAGTTCTATTGCAATCCATAGCTGTATCACCACCACCCAAAACAACAACCTTTTTACCTTTGAAGTTTATATACTCGCTTTTACCTGAGCTCATATTAAGTAGTTTTTTTGTGTTAGAAATCAAATAATCTATTGCTTTATAAACTCCAAGTAGTTTTTCACCTTTGAAACCACCCTCGAGAGAGGTATATGTCCCCATTGCAAGAAATATAGCATCATAATCTTCATATAACTTTTTAAATTCCATATCTTTACCAATTTCAACACCTAAATGAAACTCAATACCCATTTCTTCAAGAATTTTTCTTCTTCTTTTGACAACTGATTTTTCAAGCTTAAATTCTGGTATACCAAATGTTAATAATCCACCGATTTCTTCATTTTTATCAAAAACGTGGCTGTGTATACCGGCTCGGGTAAGAACATCCGCACATGCAATACCAGCTGGACCAGATCCTATAATACCAACTTTTTTATTAGTCCATTTTCTATGAGAAAGGTCGGGTTTCCAACCCATCTCAAAAGCCTTCTCAGTAATATACTTTTCAATTGATCCAATAGTAACAGCACCAAAACCATCATTAAGTGTGCATGCTCCTTCACATAGTCGATCTTGAGGACATACACGACCACAAACCTCTGGCAAGCTATTCGTTGAATGACATAGGTCAGCTGCTTCAATAATATTGCCTTCATTGACAAGCTTTAACCAATCTGGGATATAGTTATGGACAGGACACTTCCATTCACAATAGGGATTACCGCAATCCAAACATCTATGAGCCTGATTAGAAGCTTGCACTTGATTATACTCACCATATATTTCCACAAAATTAATTTTTCTTTCTTCTGGTGTTTTTTTTGAAGGATCAAATCTATTGACATCAAGAAATTGAAAATTATTTTCTAATTTCTCAAACGATACATATTCATTTCTATCAGCAGTAATTTGGTTTTTCTCTCCAAAATGATTCTCGTTTTGAATAATTTCATCTCTCCACTCATATAACCTTTCTTTTGCATCATCTATATTTGAAATTGGAGCAAATGACTGAGTTATATATTTACCATTAACTCTAAATTTTCCGTAAAAGTAGGGCGATTTTGGTTGGGTAAAAAGCAAAAGGCCTTTCTCAATTCTGTATTGCTTATTTTTGTTATTCATATGTGAAGTGTGAGTATGACATAGTATGACACTTTTTTAAGAAAAAATAATAATTTTTTGTTATCATACCTAGGTGTCTTAATAAAAAATGCAAAAACTCTACAAAAAAAAAGATTTTCGTGACAACTGTGGATTTGGTCTTATTGCAAATATTGATGGAATTAAGTCCAGATCAATAGTAACTGACTCAATTAATGCTTTAATTAGTATGACCCACAGAGGTGGAATAGGCGCTGATGGTAAAACTGGTGATGGTTGTGGCCTTTTGGTAGAAATCAATAAAACGTTTTACAAAGATTTAGTTTTTAAGGAACAAAAAATTGAAATCGGAGAAACTTTTGCTATTGGCCAGATGTTTTATTTTGATGACATAGAAAAACTTTTACCAAGAATTAAAAAAATTCTTAAAGATGAAAATTTAAAACTTGTAACATATAGGGAAGTTCCTGTTAATAAGAATGTTCTTGGAGATATAGCCTTAAAGTGTTTACCAAATATATACCAAATTTTTATTTCACCATCCAATGAAGATTTAAATGAAAATCAATTCCAAACTTCGCTTTTGCAATCCAGGAAATTCATAGAAGAGACTTACTTTAATGATGAGAAATTGTATTTCTGTAGCTTTTCATCAAAGACTATAATATATAAAGGTTTAATGTTGCCTAAGGACATTAAAAATTTTTATATTGATTTAAAATCTAAAAATTTTATTTCTTCGATATGTGTTTTTCATCAGAGATTTTCGACCAATACCACTCCTAGATGGCACCTTGCACAACCATTTAGATTCTTAGCACATAATGGAGAAATCAATGCGATTAGAGGCAATAGAAACTGGGTTAAAGCAAGGTCAAGTATTTTTAAAACTCCATTAATACCAAAACTTCATAGGTTTAAACAAATTGTGAATGAAGAAGGCTCAGATTCGTCTGCCCTTGATAATATGTTGGAAATCTTGGTAAAAGGAGGCCTAAATATATTTAGATCTATAAGGATGTTGCTTCCTCCAGCATGGCAGAATGCTCAATTGTTAGATCCAGATATAAGAGGTTTTCATGAATATAATTCTATGCATATGGAGCCATGGGATGGGCCTGCAGGGATAGTAATGTCTGATGGTACATGGGCAATATGTGTTCTTGATAGAAATGGTTTAAGGCCTGCCAGATTCCAAATAGATCAAGATAATATTATTTCAATTGCATCAGAGACAGGAATAAAACCAACAAAAGAAGAAAATATTACTTTTAAAGGTAGAGTTGCTCCAGGAGGAATGCTTGCTATTAATACCGAGACTGGAGAAATATATTCTGAAAAACAAATAGATGAGAAGCTTAAAAATAAAGCTCCATATAGAGAATGGCTCAAAGAGAGCAGTTTATACGTAGAATCAAGTCTCGATAAGTATGAAGGACCTGGTTTAAAAACAATAAATTCTGAAGAATTTAGCATTTCATCAAAACTGTTCTTACTATTTAAAGAAGAAAGAACATCTGTAATAAAACCCTTATCAATTGATTCCCAAGAAGGCACTGGATCAATGGGAGATGACACAGCCTTAGCAGTTATGAGTAAAATGCATAGACAAATTTATGACTACTTTAGACAACAGTTCGCTCAAGTTACTAATCCACCAATAGATTCTTTAAGAGAGGTGAGCGTTATGTCACTTGAGACCTGTTATGGCCCAGAACTTAATGTTTTTGATGAAACCTCTGAGCACGCAAAAAGATTAGTAACAACGTCACCAGTCTTATCACATAAAAAACTCCAATCAATTATAAAAAATCCATATTTTAAGAGCGATGAAATATCTCTTGAGTATTCAAAAAAGACTAATCTACAAAATGCGCTTAAATCATTAAATAAAAAAATTGTTAAGAGCGTAAAAGATGGAAATACTATTATCCATTTAATAGAAACCTTGCCTGATATTAAATCTTTACCAATTAATGCTTTATTGGCAGTCGGTTGCGCTCATCAACATTTAGTGAATTTAGGCCTAAGATCAAAAGTAAATATAGTAGTTTCATCTTCTTCCGCAAGAGATACTCATCAGATAGCATGCCTAATTGGCTTTGGTGCGACCGCAGTGTATCCAACTTTGGCATATCAAACAATTTTAGATTTAACTGAGAGAAATGAACTTAAAGGAGATGCTCATGAAAATTGCTCACGCTATAGAAAAGGTATTAATAAAGGATTATTAAAAATTATTTCAAAAATGGGCATATCAACTATATCAAGTTACCGCGGGTCTCAATTATTTGAAATAGTTGGCCTAAGTGAAGAGGTTGTTAATACTTGCTTTACAAATACTGTTAGCAGGATTCAAGGCAAAAGTTTTGATGATCTTGATAAAGAAATAAGAAAACTTGATGAATATGCTAGATCTAACCTCTCTGATATTAGTGTAGGAGGACTCTTAAAATATGTTCATGGAGGCGAATATCATACATATAATCCTGAAATAGTTAAAAAGCTTCAAGAAGCTGTATCTTCTGGATCAAAGCAAGCTTATGAGGAGTATGCTACTTTGGTAGATAATAGACCTCCCGCAATGTTAAGAGATTTACTTAGTGTAAAAAATTCTTATAAAAAAAATTTAATAGAACCAGAAAATGCAGAAAGTATTATCAAAAGATTTGATTCAGCTGGAATGAGCTTAGGATCTTTATCACCAAAAGCACATGAAACACTTGCAGAAGCAATGAATGCCCTAGGAGCAAGATCAAATTCAGGCGAAGGTGGTGAAGGTAAGCACAGATATGGAACAAATAAGATGTCAAAAATTAAACAAATTGCTTCAGGCAGATTTGGTGTAACACCACATTATTTAGTAAATGCTGAAGTTCTCCAAATAAAAATTGCACAAGGAGCAAAGCCTGGAGAAGGGGGCCAACTTCCAGGAGGTAAAGTCAATAAATTGATTGCTGAATTAAGATATTCAACGCCTGGAATAACTTTAATATCTCCACCTCCACACCACGACATTTATTCAATAGAAGATTTAGCACAGCTGATTTATGATTTAAAACAAGTTAATCCTGGCGCATTGGTTTCAGTTAAGTTGGTTTCAGAGCCTGGTGTTGGAACAATAGCATCTGGTGTGGCTAAGGCATATGCTGATCTTATAACTATATCAGGTCATGATGGTGGAACAGGAGCTAGCCCCTTAACATCAATAAGATACGCGGGATCTCCATGGGAGCTTGGTCTTGCTGAAGCACATCAAAGTTTAAGAGATTCAGGATTAAGGCACAAAGTAAGACTTCAAACTGATGGAGGAATGAAAACTGGGCTAGATGTTATTAAAGCTGCAATTTTAGGAGCTGAATCATTTGGGTTTGGAACTGGACCCATGATTGCAATGGGATGTAAATATCTAAGAATATGTCATTTGAATAATTGTGCTACGGGCGTTGCAACTCAAAGAAAAGATTTAATTAACCAACATTTTGTTGGAGAAAAAGAAAAAGTTATGAATTATTTTCAGTTTATTGCTGAAGATGTTAGAAAACATCTAAAGAGTATGGGTGTTTCTAAGTTACAAGATATTATTGGCCAAACAAAGTATTTAGAGCAAGCAAAAAATGTAGACACACATTATAAAAGCATAGATTTATCATGTTTACTTGAAACCCAAGCTAATACAAGTGAGCCTCATTACTGTTCGGTAAAGAGTAATGAGCCATGGGATAAAGGCCACCTATCAAAGCAAATAATGTCACAAGCTTTGCAATATATTGATAATGAAAAGAAAGGATCCCTTCACTTTAATATTACAAATAGAGACAGATCGATTGGGGCTAATATTTCAGGATATATTGCAAAAAAATATGGAGAAGATGGTCTAAAGAAAAACTTGTCGATAAATTTTAAAGGTTCAGCGGGCCAAAGCTTTGGATGTTGGAATGCTAATAATCTAAATTTAGCCGTCCATGGAGATGCGAATGATTATGTTGGCAAAGGGATGAATGGAGGAAGGATAGTAATAAGGAACGAATCTGATTATGCAAAAGAAAATAAAGAAACCGTGCTCGCAGGAAATACTTGCCTATATGGAGCAACAGGAGGGGAATTATATATATCAGGCTCTGCTGGAGAGCGCTTTGCTGTAAGAAATTCTGGTGCAAATGCAGTTGTTGAAGGTGCTGGAGATCATTGCTGTGAATATATGACGGGTGGACACATAACAGTTCTTGGAGAAGTAGGATTAAATTTCGGGGCTGGCATGACTGGAGGTTTTGCATATGTTCTTGATGAAAATAGAACATTTTTTGATAAATGTAATAGAGGACTAGTTAATCTTGAAAGGATTACTACAGAAGACATGCAGCCGCATAGAAAACATCTTAAAGAAGTACTTGAAAAACATTTTAAATATACAAAAAGTATAAAAGCAAAAGAATTACTTAATGATTTTGAGAAATTTGAATCATTTTTTTGGCTTGTTATACCAGCAGCTTCTAATATTCACGATTTACTAAAAGCAACAACAGCAAATGCTGCTTAATGCAAGGCTTTTAAAACATTCTTTTTATTAAAATTTGAAGTTGTAAAGGCGCTGTAATTTTTATTAATTAAAATCAAGTTTAATTTACCATCTTTAATCTTTTTATCAGATTTTATGTATTTTTCAAGTTGAGTATATTTATATTTACTATGGTCAGTATTTAAGCCTATTGAGGCTATAAGATTTACAATATTATCAAGTTGATAATCACTTATATGGCCCTCAAAATAAGATAACTTTGAAGCAATCACCATTCCAAGTGCAATAGCTGCTCCATGAGTAATATTCTTGAAATTATTATGAGCTTCGATTGCATGACCGAAAGTATGTCCAAAATTTAAGATCGCTCTGATACCATTTTCTTTTTCATCTTTAGTTACGATTTTTGATTTTGTCTTAATTGATTCCTCAATTATTATTTTTAAAACAGACTCTTTTCTATTTATTATCTCTTTGGAGTTCTTTTCAATGAAAGTTTTTAATCTTTTATTGCCAATAAGAGCATATTTAACAACCTCACCGAGACCAGATTTGTACTCTTCATCAGAAAGAGTATTTAAAAAACATGTAGAAATTACAACCAGGCTTGGATTATAAAACGCTCCGACAAGGTTTTTGCCCTGAGTGACATTAATAGCTGTTTTTCCACCAACTGACGAATCAACTTGAGCTAATAATGTTGTTGGAATTTGGATAAACTTAATACCACGCATATATGTTGCTGCAGAAAAACCAGCAATATCTCCCACAACACCACCGCCGAAAGCGATAACAATATCTGATCTATCAAATTTTAGCTCAAAGAGCTTATTTAGTATTTTTTGATATGTAGAGAGTGATTTTGATTTTTCGCCATTTTTGATAGAAAAAACATTCACTTCCCTGCTCTTTATCGCATCTATTAATTTTTTTATATGTTTTTTTGGGATACCATCATCTGTGATAATTAATATTTTATTTTTATTTCCAAGGTGCTTATTCAAAACAATTTTAGGAAAATTATTACCACTTATATGAATATTGTATTTAGATTTACCTTTACCAGCAGAAATAGTAGACATATTTATCCCTTAACTAAACAAATTATTTCTGATGCTACTTCATGACTAGATTTATCTTCAGTCTGGACAATGTAATCGGAAACATTTTCGTAAAGATCTTCCCTTTCATTATGCAGTTTTGTAAGGATTTCTTCAGGGTCTCCGTTTTTTAATAACGGTCTATCTTTATCTTTAGCAGTTCTATCTACTTGAACACTAATAGGAGTTGATAAATAAAAAACAGTGCCTCTTGAGGATAGAAGTTCTCTATTAGTTTCCGATAAAATTATTCCACCCCCAGTTGATAAAACTATTGAATTTCTAGTAACCATCTCATTAAGTATTTCACTTTCCCTTTTTCTAAATCCCTCTTCACCTTCCAAATCAAAAATCCAATCAATTGAAGCACCAGTTCTCAATTCTATTTCCTCATCAGTATCAAAAAAATTAAGAAACAATTCGTCAGATATAATTTTGCCAACGGTAGATTTACCGGAACCCATTGGACCTACAATAAATATATTCATAGTTATTTAATTAAGCGACGATTTTAACATCTTAGATGATAAATACACTTTTTAAATTCTAAATGATGTATTCTCTTTAGTTAAAGATTTAAAATACAGTATGCAAAAATTAGTTAAAGCTTCGTTTTATTTAAGTATTTCTCTTTGCATGGCCTCAATATTAGCAATTATAGGAACATATATTTATGTAAAGCCAACTCTGCCAGAAATAAATCTTGTAGATGAATCTGAACTTCAAATGCCTATGAAAGTTTTTACTAAAGATGGCCAATTGATTGGAGAATTTGGTGAAATCAAAAGAAGAGCTACTAAATATGATGATATCCCAATAGATATAAAAAATGCTTTTCTTGCTGCCGAAGATGATAATTTTTTTAACCATCAAGGGATAAGCTACAAAGGATTAATTAGGTCTTTTATTAGGTGCCTTAGTTCAAGTGGTTGTGAGGGCGGAGGGGGCACAATTACAATGCAGGTTGTAAGAGGTTACCTCTTAACTAGAGATCAAACATTCATTAGAAAAATTAAGGAGATATATTTAGCTCTTGAATTAGAAGGGAGTATTAGCAAAGAAGAAATTTTTGAATTATATGTAAATAGAATATTTTTAGGAAATAGATCATATGGTATTGAAGCTGCAGCAAATACATATTTTGATAAAGGGCTTGAAGATTTAAATATAAGTGAATCGGCAACAATAGCAGCTCTTGCACAATTACCTTCGCGAGTAAATCCTGTAAAAGACCCAAGAAGAACAATACAAAGAAGAAACTGGATTTTATCAAGAATGCTTTTATTGGATTATATAAACTCAGATCAATATGATGAGGCCATAAACCAAGATCTGAAAATATCTAAGAATAGTAACCCATACAAAATAGAGGCGGATCACATAGCAGAAATATCAAGACAGGAGGTAATAAAAAGGTATGGTTTAAAGGCATATAAAGAAGGCTGGTCAGTTATTACTACTATTGATTCAAGTTCACAAAAGATAGCAAAAGAAAGCATGATGGAAGAGTTATTTAAATACGATAAAAGACATGGATGGAGACAGCCTGTTAATTATGCAAAGATGTTTAATGACGACCAAGTAGAATCACTTAAAAGCTTAAATCTAGATTTCTTAATAGATGAAAGATATGTCAATGACAATGATTTAAATAAAAATAATATTTCAAATATATTATCAAATTTATTCGACAACCATTCTTATTATGAGGGTTATATTAAGGGTTTGGTTATATATGTTGATAATGATCAAATATATGTAATTAACGAAAGCTTTAATATAAATAAAGTTAGTTGGACTAATGAGTACTCGTGGGCAAGAAAAAGAATTGCAATAAATGAATATGGATCTAAGCCTAAAAACTTTCATGATATTTTAAATTTTGGTGATCTTATTTATCTTAAAGATAATGAAAATTTTCTAACTATAGATCAAATACCAATTGCAGAAAGTTCACTTATTTCAATTAATCCAAAATCAGGAGAAGTAATCGCATATTTGGGTGGTAAGAATTTTTATGACAGCAGTTTCGACAGGGTAAGACTTTCTTTTCCTCAATCTGGTTCAAGCTTTAAACCATTTATTTACTCAGCTGCTTTAAATAACGGATATAACCTATCAACATTAATAAATGATGCTCCCATTGTTTTTGAAGATGACAATCTAGAGAGCGCATGGAGACCTCAGAATTATACTGGAGAATTTTATGGACCTATATCACTTCGAGAGGCACTAACTAAATCAGTAAATATTGTATCAATAAAATTGTTAAGAGAGCTGGGTATCGAAAAAACACATAACTTTTTGGAACATTTTGGATTTAAAAGGTCTAGACTACCGAATGATCTTTCTTTGGCATTGGGTTCTGGAAACTTCTCACCTGTAGAGATGTCTAGAGCGTACAGCGTAATTGCAACTAATGGCAATATTCCAGATATTTATTATATTGATAGCATTATTGATAGAGATGGAAGAGTTATATTTTCACATGACGATTTTGATACTCAAAAAGAAATAAGTGCCTTTCCTTGGCTAAATACTCTAGAGATGAATGTTAATAAACCATATTACTTAACAAACCCTGTTGAAAAAAATGAAAAAGTAATTGATGAGAGAATAGCATTTTTAATGAAAGATGTATTAAAAGGTTTTATGAAGAATGGTGTAGCTGGTCGAAAATCCGCTTTTTTGAAGAGAGATGATATTGGAGGTAAAACCGGCACGACAAACGATTCCATAAGCACATGGTTTTCAGGATTTCATGAGGATCTCGTAACAACTGTTTGGGTTGGGACTGACGATTTTACATCTTTGGGTGAAAATGAATATGGTTCAACTATAGCTTTACCAATTTGGCTTAATTATATGAATTTTAAATTAGAAAGTTTAGAAATACATCAAGATTCAATCCCAGATAATATTTCATTTATCAGGGTGGATAAATCAACTGGTGAGATAGGCTTAAATTCAAATGACAATTTTTATTTTGAATTATTTCTTGATGAAAATACTAATTAACTTTTAAAAATACTTATTGCAAGAAGCTCCCATATATTCTCAATATAGGTTGAGGGCGAGACCTTAAACTTTGATCTAATATACCTTCCTATATTACCTTCGATAGAAGTAACGATAAGTTGAGCTGAAATACCTGGTTGCGTAATTAAGTTTGAAGCTTCTTCTTTGAGCATCTGTCTTAACATTAATTCAAATCTTTCATAAAACTGATTTACGTTATCTGTTACATTTTGTTCATTGTTTGAAAGAGCTTCTCTTGAAAGCAACCTTGCAAACCCTTTGTTTTTTTCAACAAACATCATAAAAAACATATAAGCATTTTTGGCTTTATCCTTCCCTGATAAGTCACTTTTTTTTAGCTCATTACATTTATTAAAAACAGCATCATCACAAAAAGAGAATAATTCAGCATATATAGCTCTCTTACTTGGAAAATGTCTATATAATGCTGCTTCAGTTATATTTGACTTTTCAGCAAGCAAAGCAGTGGTTACCTTCGTCAGATTTCTTTCTTCCAGCATGCCTGCCAAAGATTGTAAAATAATATTTTTTCTATCTTTTTTCATTCTTTAAACTAAATTTATATCAATATCAGGACAAATGCGAGAAAGTTCATTTAGAAAATCATTTTTTATTTGACTTAAATCATCAGCTGAATCTCCTTCAAATCTTAAAACTAATTTTGGAGTGGTATTAGATGCTCTTAATAAACCCCATCCATTTTCAAAGTTTATTCTTAGTCCATCGATAGTAATTTTCTCTCCATCAAGAGAACATTCCCTAGAAAAATCTTCAACAATTTTAAATTTAATTTCGTCATTTACATCTATGTTAAGTTCTGGAGTTGAGTAAAGAATCGGCAGTTCAGCTTCTATTTCTGATATTTTTCTATTTTCTTTTGAGATAATTTCTATAATTCTTGCACCAGAGTAATGCCCATCATCAAAACCATACCACTTATCATTAAAGAATATATGTCCACTCATTTCTCCGGCAAGTAGAGGGTTGTGTTCTTTTATACCATTCTTAATATGGAAATGTCCTGTAGGAGACATTATTGGTTTTCCGCCATTCCTTGTGATTATGTCGGCTAAAGTATTTGAACATTTAACATCAAAAATTATTGAGCCTTTTTTATAAGAGAGTATATCTTTACTTAAGATCATCATGATTTTATCTGGAAAAATAACCTTACCTTTATTTGTGACTAGACCGACTCTGTCACCGTCACCATCAAAAGCTAGACCAAGATCAGCATCTGATTCTTTTACTTTAGATATTAAATCATTAAGATTTTCTATATTCCCTGGATCGGGATGGTGATTAGGAAAATTACCATCAACATCGCTAAATAATTCAATTACTTCACACCCAATATTTTTAAATAATTCAGGTGCAATACAACCAGCTGCTCCATTTCCACAATCAATAACGACCTTTATTTTATTATTTATAACAATATTTTCTTTAACTTCTTCTATGTACTCTTTTCTAATGTCTTTGTAGGTTATCTCTCCAGTTTTTTTAGCATTAGGCTTATATTCACTAATAAGCTCATAAATCTCTCTTCCAGATACAGGCTCATCATTAATTATCAGTTTTACACCATTATAATTTTTTGGATTATGACTGCCTGTAATCATTACTCCACTTTTGAACTTATTCTTCTTCGCTGCAAAATAAAGAAGAGGAGTGCTTACTAGACCAATATTCACTACATTAATTCCATGTTTTGACAAAGAGCTTGAGAAAAAATTAAGTAAATTTTCTCCAGAAAGCCTTCCATCTCTTCCGACACATACCTCAGAAATATTACTTTTCAAACATTTTATTGATATTGCTTTAGCTATTTTATCGATTACATCTTCATTTATTTCTTTAGGATATATGCCTCTAATGTCATATTCCCTAAAAATTGATTTAGCTATTTCCATGTTTTTCTTTTGTTATTTCAATGATTTTGCAATAATACCTATTCTTAATTATATCTTGAAATATGTTTATAGATACCGAAAAAAAACTGATATGGAAGAATGGTTCGTTTGGTAGCTGGAATGATACAAATGTCCATATTCTTTCTCATACATTGCATTATGGGACTGGTGTATTTGAAGGTGTAAGAGCATATAAAACTTCATCTGGACCAGCAATATTTAGGCTTAAAGAACACACCAGCAGGCTTTTCAATGCTGCAAATAAGTTAAATATCAAGATTCCTTTTTCAGAAAGCGAAATTAATAATGCTCAGTGTGAAATTTTAAAACAAAACAATCTTGATGAGGGTTATATTCGCCCGATTGTATATCTAGGAAATGAAGGTCTCGGTTTAAGAGCAAAAGATCTTAGTGTAAATGTCGCTATTGCAGCATGGGAGTGGCCATCATATATGGATCCTCAATCAAAGGAAAATGGCATTTCGGTAATAAAATCATCTCATATGCAGTACGAGAATCCCTTGCATTCAGGAAATAAAATTATTGGTACCTACTTTATTAATACCATGGCACTTCATGAAGCAATTGATAATGGAGCAGATGAAGCGATC
>CESO01023422.1_pt1 | contig 12722 bp, 14 predicted proteins | sample 356341 | NCBI WGS metagenome assembly CESO01 (sample SAMEA2621812, study PRJEB7988) | marine metagenome | biome: marine biome (ENVO:00000447); feature: deep chlorophyll maximum layer (ENVO:xxxxxxxx); material: "saline water (ENVO:00002010), including plankton (ENVO:xxxxxxxx)" | depth 35 m
CGTGACATAAACATTCCCAGGTCCGGCGATTTTATCAACCTTTTGGATTGTTTGTGTGCCATAGGCCATTGAAGCTATTGCTTGCGCACCACCCACTGTATAAAGTTCTGTCACGCCTGCGAGGGCTGCGGCCGCGAACACCAACCGTCCTTCAGGCTCGAACGCCGTTGGAACTGTTGCAACAATTTCTTTAACACCAGCAACTTCTGCTGGAATCCCAAGCATGAGAATAGAAGACGGATAATTTGCTTTCCCGCCGGGCGCATAAATACCAACCCGATCCAAAGGTGTTACCTTTTGACCATAAAATGAACCATCATCTTCAGCAAACTGCCAAGAAATTTGTTTTTGCCTTTCATGATATTTACGAATTCGAGAGGCCGCTTCTTCCAAAGCGGTTCTCTGGGTTGAATTTAAGTCATCTAAGCATTGTTGCATCTGGCACGAGGAAACCCTCAATTTGTCAACAGTGCTCGCACAGAAGTTGTCAAACTGCTTCGTATATTTTAGTAAAGCAATATCCCCATCCCTGCGAACCTCAGAAATTATCGATGTAACTGAAGCGACGACATCAGGATCATGGATCATGGTGCGTAAAAGTCTTTCTTCGAGCATCGAAGAAAAATTTGGATCTGAGCTATCTAATCTAAAACGATCGGGACAAAAAGCTTCAACGGACACGCATCTTCCTCAGGTTTTTCATTTATTAATTCGACCCAACCGCTTTTGAGAGTTGAGTTAAAATCTCGCGAATTGATTGATTTTTTATTTTCATTGAGCCTTTGTTAACTATTACTCTGGAGCTTACTTCCAAAACAACTTCTTTAGCTTCAAGGCCGTTAGCTCTCAATGTCATTCCACTGTCAACGATATCTACGATGACATCAGCCAAACCAAGCGAAGGCGCCAATTCAAGGGCACCATTGAGCTTTACCAGATCTACTTGCTCGCCTCTAGAGGCGTAGTATTCACTAGCAATTCTAGTGAATTTGGTTGCTACACGCACTCTCGCACGATGACTTTTTCCGACATCACCAACCGAAAAACACGGCTGCGCCGTCATTAACCGGCATTGTGCTAGTTTGAGATCAAGCGGCTCGTAGAACCGTTCTTCACCATACTCCACAAGTACATCTTTTCCTACAATTCCTAAATCGGCACTCCCAAATTCGACGTATGTTGGAACATCTACTCCGCGAATAATCATAAGCCGTAAATTTGGTAAATTAGTGTCAAAAATGAGCTTCCTGCTTTTCGTAATATCCTCCAAAGGAACAATTCCGGCAGAAGCGAATAGCGGCAACACCTCTCTTAAAATCCGTCCTTTCGTCAAAGCTATCACAACGCTTTCAGTGCTAAATTTTTTATTCACCCTATCTTCCATCACACAAGTTTTACCTTTCAATGCCAAACCGACCTTAGATATTTTTAGGCTGGAACTCGACGTATTTTCGCTCCGAGCAATTGAAGTTTCTCTTCGATGCACTCATAGCCGCGATCAATATGGTAAATTCTATCTACTTTTGTTTGATTTTTAGCGACCAAACCAGCAATTATGAGGCTAGCAGAGGCGCGAAGATCTGTAGCCATAACCGGGGCTCCTCTAAGCGCATCGACTCCATCAACGAAAACGGTATTACCTTCAACTTTTATCGATGCACCCATTCTACTCATCTCGTGCACATGCATAAACCTATTTTCGAAAACTGTTTCAGTTATTGAACCGGAACCCGCTGCAATCGTATTCAGAGCTGTAAATTGGGCCTGCATATCTGTCGGGAAAGCTGGATATGGAGCTGTTCTTAAAGATACGGCCTCCGGTCTTCGCCCTCTCATTTCTAGTTCAATCCAATTTTCTCCGGCCACTATGTCAGCACCAGCTTGTTCAAGCTTCAGAAGCACTGCCTCAAGAATGTCTGGCCGGGTATCTTTAACCTTAATACGGCCGCAGGTTGCTGCCGCCGCAATTAAATATGTCCCTGTCTCGATTCGATCGGGCATTACTGAATAAGTGCAGCCGTTCAGCTCCGTAACGCCATCTATGGAAATAGTATCACTGCCATGACCCTCGATTTTAGCACCCATGGCAATCAAGCATTCGGCAAGATCGACTACTTCTGGTTCTCTTGCAGCATTTTCAATGACAGTTTTTCCGACTGCTAGAGATGCAGCCATCATTATATTCTCAGTCCCGGTAACCGTAACCATGTCCATGAACAAGTGCGTGCCTTTTAATCTTCCATCGACTTTAGCTCTAACATAGCCGTCCTCAACTCGAATATTGGCCCCCATCAAGCGAAGAGCGTTTATGTGTAGATCGACTGGCCTGCTCCCAATAGCACACCCCCCTGGAAGAGCGACTTCGGCCTGACCGTAACGAGCAAGCAATGGCCCCAAGACCAAAATCGAAGCCCGCATAGTTTTTACCAAATCATAGGGGGCGCTAAAACTGTGAATTGTACTGCTGTCAATCTCTACGTTGAGTTTCTCGTCTACAACTGGCTGAACACCCATACAGCCCAGAAGTTCGAGCATTGTGGTAATATCAAAAAGGTGGGGCAGGTTCCGTATAATAACTGGACTTTTCGTAAGCAATGTTGCAGCCATGATTGGCAGAGCGGAATTTTTTGCACCAGCGATACGAATTTCTCCATCAAGGCGCTCACCTCCCTCAATAATTAACTTATCCATCGCTAACATTCTCAGAGGAATGAATATGAAGCTTCATATCGACTCGCTAGCTATTTTTTCCGAGGGCGTTTTTAGATGCATCGTCACAGCATGTATTTCGCCACTACTGATATAGTCATTAATAAACTGATAGATGAATCTCTGTCTCTTTACCAGGGTCATTCCCTCAAACACTGACCCTACCATTGAGACAGAATATTTACCCTCACCCCCCTCGATTTTCAAATCCGCGTTAGGCATAGCATCAGCTAAAATCTTGTACAGCGTTTGTGAATTCACCTTGTCTTCCCTCGCCTACTTCCAATTGTCTAGCACGGAATCAATATTATTATCATATTCCGTCATTAGGGCTGAAAATTGCGCAAAATATTGTCTGCCTAAGTTAATTCCAGCAAGACTTAAGTTCTTTAACTTCCAATCATCTGAATCATTTATAAACATCTGATATTGCAGCTGCAGCTCCATAGATCCGCCTGTTAATTCCATACTCACTACCACGTCGTCACGAGGACCCAGCTCCTTGTTCTCTTGTGGTAAAAAAATCAGCTCTTCTCCTTGATACGAAACAAGCGAAGCACCATAAAATCGCGTCAGCGAACTTTTTAGAATATCAGCAAACCGTGCCCTTTGATCAATGTTCGCTTGTTCATCAAAGCGAGACATCACAACTCGTGCAACGGCACTAAAATCAACAAAACCCTCTAATACAGATTCGATTTTTTCAAAATACTGCTCTCGATCTGTCAGAAAAAGACTCTTTGATTCAATCGCTGTCTCGAGAAGCGTATTTACTCCGAGCTCAGCAGTTTCGAGGGCACTCATGCTTTGACCTTGTAATAAATTAATCTGCGTAGATAAAACAACTAACACCGACATGAATTTCAGCATTCTTGAAAACAATCTCATTCGCCTTTCCCCCTAATAGAATAAAACCCAGAGCGTTGATGGGTGCAAACCCACAATCTGTGCTGAGAGCGCAGATATTAACTCAAAAGCTTCTAGCATTGAATTAATACTTGCAAAACTAAACAGTCCAACATTAAAGTACTGCAACAGAATGTAGTGAAATCAGCACTAATCATATGACTGGCGCGCTTCTAGTAGACATTATATCCCCTCGACGAAGAGACTATATGTATGTTCCTCAATATCACGTTGATTTTTATCGGATTCGCAGGGCTGATCTGGGGGGGAGACAGATTTGTTGTCGGCGCATCTTCTTTAGCCAGAGCCTTTGGCATTTCCCCTCTTTTAATAGGATTAACAGTAGTAGCTTTTGGCACATCTGCACCAGAGATATTCTCGTCGGCAGTCGCTGCGCTCAATCAACAGCCTGAGCTCGCAATTGGCAACACCCTTGGCTCTAATCTATTTAATATAGGAGTCGTTCTTGGCCTAACAACGCTGTTCGTACCTTTAAAAACGCCTTCAATACTTATAAAGCAGGAGTTACCGTTCTTACTATTTATTACAACCCTCACTGGCGCTTTATTTGTCGACCTGTATTTCGGCCCTTTCGATGCCATGTGCCTATGCCTGATAATTCTTCTTGCAAGTTTCAAAATTTTTCGACAAAAAAAAGACACTAACATAATTGGAGCTACCCCGAATTTTAACCTGCGTAACGTATTTTTTGCATTTGGGTACATCTTGCTTGGCGTTACGCTTTTAGTTGTAGGCGCAAAAATACTCGTATCTTCCGCAACAAGTATTGCAGAATATTTTGGCGTGTCTGATGTGATTGTGGGCCTTACCATAATAGCGTGGGGGACGAGTCTGCCCGAACTTGCCACATCGATAAGTTGCATTCTCAAAAGAAAATACGATATTGCGCTCGGTAACGTCGTCGGTTCCAACCTACTAAATATTTTGGCCGTTCTTCCTTTTCCGGGAATCTTGAGTCCGAGCATGATTGAATCAACGGTTTTTTACCGCGACTACATGTCGATGTTTTTTGTTACGTTGCTTTTGACAGGTTTCTGTTACTATGGTGTTTACGCTAACAAAAAAGTTGGCCGGCTTGCGGGAGCTACTTTCCTCCTAACGTACCTGGGATGGTTTGTGCTTGTTTTACATGAACTTTAATTCGTAAAAATAGGCACCCCCTCCCATAAACAACGCAAAACTCAATCGTTGGAAAAACCTACATCATGAGCAAAACCCATCTAATAAATTCTGCTAAAAGGACCATTAGCATTGAGCTTAAAGCTGTCAACAACCTGTTGGCACGCCTCGACGAAGAATTTGAAAAAGCTTGCGAAATCATTTTAGCCAGCACGGGCCGTGTTGTTGTCATTGGTATCGGAAAATCTGGGCACGTGGGCCGAAAAATAGCTGCAACTTTGGCTAGCACTGGAACAATGGCTATGTTTGTTCATCCAGCTGAAGCGAGCCATGGCGATATAGGTATGATAGCGTCGGACGATGTAGTTATCATGATTTCCAACTCAGGAAGAACAGAAGAAATTATCGGTCTATTGCCAATCCTAAAACGGAAAAAAATACCTCTAATTACACTAAGCGGCGACCCAAATTCCGAGATTGCCAGATCAGCATCTGCAAACTTAGATGTGAGTGTTTCTGAAGAGGCATGCCCTCTTGGGCTAGCTCCAACATCAAGCACAACCGCAGCTTTAGTTATGGGTGACGCGTTGGCTATGGCATTACTCGAAGCAAGGGGTTTTACTCAAGATGACTTCGCCTTTTCGCATCCAGGAGGAAATCTTGGCCGAAAGCTTCTAATACGGGTGAGCGACATAATGCAGAGCGGAGAAGCCCTCCCAAAGACTCACGCAAAAACCTCTTTAGCTGACGCCTTGTTCGAAATTAGCACCAAAGGATTTGGTCTCACAACTGTATTTGATGACGAAGATAATCTTATTGGTGTATTTACTGATGGTGACCTTCGACGTTCAATAGATAGCGGAATCGACCTTCGCAAGACTCCTATCAGTCAAGTGCTATCAAAAAATTTTAAACATATCAAATCTACAGCATTGGCGGCTGAAGCCGCTGCTATAATGCAATCAACAGATGTTTACGTGCTGATAGTGATGGACCAACCTGCTGAGCTAACTGGCCTTATTAAAATGCATGACCTTCTAACAGCAAATGTTGTTTGAGAAATCCTATGACTCCAAACATAAAACGAACCCAACCAATCAGCTCCGAAGATTTAGAAAATCGAGCTTCATTTATCCGCATGCTCCTACTCGACGTCGATGGAATTCTAACCGATGGGCTTCTTTATCTATCAAATTCTGGCGATGAGTATAAAACCTTTAACACTTTAGACGGCCAAGGGATCCGAATTGCAATATCAAAGCAACTGCAAATAGGGATCATAACTGGAAGAGAATCGAAAATCGTCACTTCCCGTGCCGCTGAACTTGGCATAGAAATCGTGAGACAAGGTTGCTTAAACAAGGAAAGCGCCCTCGCAGATATCAGTCACCAAACGGGCATTCCCTATAATGAGATTGCGTACGCAGGCGACGATATCCCCGATATTCCAATACTAAAAAAAGTAGGTCTGTCAATTACCGTACCAAAAGGTCATGCATCAGCTAAAGCGGTTTCACATGCAATAACCTCAGAACTCGGGGGCGCAGGTGCCGTCCGTGAGATGATTGATTTTATCCTTTCTCAACGCGAATGACTCAAATTAAAAAGAAATTGAAAAAATATGCCAGGGTAGAACTTTTGATTATCGGAACGCTGATCATAATAGTCTTAGTGGTAAAAAAAATCACAGATCAGAAAAGAATAGAAAATAAAGTTCGGGAAGCGACTCAAAACAGCCCTGTTAGTTTTCAATCACAGGCAAACGGCATTCGGAGCACTTTCTACGATTCCTTTGGAAATATTATTTACAGAATAGCCGCGACCAAACAAACGCAGCTTAATGATATCGAGATTGAGATGACGCTCCCCGAAATTGAGATTTATAACTCTGGTATTGCAACTTGGGAAATAACAGCCTCAAAAGCCAATCTCGAAAGACACAAAGATTTCCTACTAAACAAGGGTGCTGCAAATATAAAGTTTTCGGGCGGAGTAATTCTTAAAGAGGTAACCAAGACGGCTACTGCTTTGACTGTAACAACGGAAGAACTATACTTTGATTCGTTAAAAAAAACGGCCTTCACAAATCTCGAGGCAAACATGACCGGTTACCAAATCAGTCATACCACCAAAGGCTTATTTGCGGATTTGGAAAAGAGTGAACTGGAATTTTTAAGCAAAAATCGAGGTGAACATGCAAATTAAAGCTTTAAGTTACGCGACCCTGCTGCTGTTCCTCTTCTTATTTGAGGTTTGCTGGACAAACGTTTGCCTACACGCGGCTGAAACTGACAATAGAGAAAAAATCAATTGGAGTGCCTCCGGCAAATCTAGCATGAAAATTGCAAATGATCTCCGAATAATCGAGATGGAAGAAAACGTCGAGATCAGCCACGGTAAAATATTGCTCGAGGGAGATTTTGCTGTTATTGAGTACTTTGTCAGCACCGGAGAATTGAGCAGGATCACAGTTGAAGGCAATCCTGTGCGCTATCAGCAACAAATTAGTCTTTCTGAAGACTCCGTATCGGGGACCAGCGATTTCCTCAGTATCCATAAAGAAGCTAGTGACAACGCAATTAGCCCGATTAGTTTAATCACATTAACAGGCAATGCTACCCTTCAATCACCGAGCGCAAACATGCGATGTAAGGCGATAATTTATGCTTCGGAACTAGATCTTGTTCGCGAGGCTGAAGGCCCCTGCAAAGGCCAACTGGAGCCACAAAAGGACTAGCTAATGCTCAGCACCCTAAATCTTAGAAAGTCCTACAAAAATCGGACGGTTGTTCAGGACATCTCGATTAATGTAAACAAAGGGGAAATTGTTGGCCTACTCGGGCCCAACGGTGCCGGAAAAACTACTTGTTTTTACATGATTGTTGGTATGATTCAAGCTGACAATGGGAGTATCCAAACAACTGAGAAAGATCTAACCAGTCTTCCAATGCATCAACGAGCAATTCAGGGATTAAGCTATTTGCCGCAAGATTCCTCAATATTTCGCACTTTGTCAGTCGCAGACAACATTATGGCCATTTTAGAAACGCGCTCAGATCTTACGAAAGAATTAAGGCTTAACACGCTCGAATTATTACTCGAGGAATTTAAAATATCTCACTTACGAGACACAATCGGCATGAGTTTATCTGGAGGCGAAAGAAGACGGACCGAAATCGCTCGTGCACTCGCCACAAATCCAAGCTACATGCTTCTCGACGAGCCATTCGCGGGAGTAGACCCTATTTCAGTTAACGACTTAAAAAAAATTATTATTCACTTGAGTAAAAGAAATATAGGAATACTACTCACGGATCATAATGTACGAGACACCTTGGACGTTTGCCACAGAGCCTACATAGTCAACACTGGGAAAATTATTGCTGAGGGCAACTCTGAAAGCATTATAAAAGACCCACAGGTTAAAAAAGTATATCTTGGGTCAGAATTTCATTTGTAATGACTCACTGAACTGTTTTGGGGCGAAGCTGCAAACGCCAAGATGAAAAATTTTTCTACTAAAATTTTATCAATTCTCGACGATATAACGGATAGTCAGGGACCCTCATGCTTCAAGTCGAAAACTCGTTCTTCTTTGTGCGACGGACTCAAAAGCCCAATGATTTTGCAAACAACTACGGGTAAGAGTAGAAAATGAAACTTTCGTTGCAATTAAAACTCGGTCAGCAATTGACGATGACACCGCAGTTGCAACAAGCGATTCGTCTTCTTCAGCTCAGCACGCTGGATCTTCAGCACGAAATTCATGAGGCTTTAGAAAGTAACCCTATGCTTGAATTAGCCGATGAAGATTTCGAAAGCAATAGCGCTGATGCAAAAGAGAACTCTGAAGACACAGACCTCTCAACAGAAGAGCCGCACAGAGAGAATCAAGAAGTCTCAAATAGTGAATTAGTTACGAATAAAGACACTTCCAACGATGAAGAAGTTCGTCCGGCCGAATCAGAGGATTGGCCGCAACAAAACTCGGAAGACTCAACTTGGGATGATAGTTTTGGAGAATCCTACAACACCCATTCATCACCCAATAATTTAGATTATGACTTTGAGTCTCGAGATAGTTCGGAAGACACTCTTCAAGATTACCTCCGCTGGCAACTTAATCTAACACACTTGTCGGATCGCGATACTGCCATTGGCGAAATCATTATTGATGCAATAGATACTAACGGCTGCTTAACTTCCGATATAGAGAGTTTAGCTAAGAGTTTTCAGTCCGAAGGAGAGGACGAAACTGATAGAATAGATCAGGATGAGGTGTTAGCAGTCCTCCATAGAATTCAACGATTCGACCCAGTTGGTGTTGCCTATAGAAATCTTTCTGAATGCTTATTAGTTCAACTCGATCAAATGGACCAGTGCAACACAGTCTTAAATGCCAAAAAAGTTGTAAGTAAGCACATAGAACTTCTTGGTAGTCGTGACTACGTTCAAATAATGCGTCGCTTGCGAATTAAAGAATCCTCGCTGATAGCCGCAATTGAGATGATAGAAAATCTAAATCCGCGACCCGGATCAGATTTTTCTCCTCGCCCATCCAATTATATAGTACCTGATGTTCTGGTGAAAAAAGATGTTGAGTCAGGCCAATGGAGAGTAGAATTAAATCCAGATATAGCCCCAAAAATACGCATCAATACTGAATACGCTGCTTTAATCCGAAAGACTGATACAAGCGAAGATAATACCTTTTTAAAGACCAATTTGCAGGAAGCCAAATGGTTTATTAAAAGCTTAAAAAGTAGAAACGAAACACTAATGAAAGTATCGGTCAAAATTATCGAACGCCAGCAAGACTTTCTTGAGCATGGGGATGAAGCGATGAAGCCCTTGGTTTTGAATGATATTGCATCCGCCATAGGGATGCATGAATCTACAATTTCTCGAGTAACCACCCAGAAATATATGAACACGCCACAAGGAAATTTTGAACTTAAGTATTTTTTTTCAAGCCATGTTTCGACAGTTGAAGGCGGAGAGTGCTCGTCGACCGCAATTAGGGCCATAATCAGGAAACTCATTCTATCTGAGGATACTAGCAAACCTCTCAGCGATTCGAAGATTACTGAAAATTTGAAGGAAAGAGGGATACATGTGGCGAGGAGAACGATAGCAAAATATCGCGAAGCGCTTATGATTCCTCCGTCAAACGAACGCAAACGCCTTAAGTAACACATAACGATAAGAAGGGTTCCCCGAATATGATCCTCGAAGAAATTCTCACCCCAACGCGCTGCCATAATAAAATAAGCGTCGCGAGCAAGGGAAAATTACTAAGTACCCTGAGCGACATCATCGCTTTAGACGACAAAAAATTTGACGCTGACGTGGTTTTTTCTGCTTTGGTCGAAAGAGAGCGTCTCGGCACAACCGGCTTGAGTAGAGGCGTAGCGATACCTCACTGTAAAGTTGCGGAATGCACTGAAGTTACTGGCTTTCTCGTTACGCTTGAAAACCCAATAGACTTCGGGGCGAGTGACGGACTGCCCGTCGATTTGATTTTCGCGTTAGTGGCACCAAGCTCCAATGATAAACAGCATGATAATACTCTAGCTGAAATCATCAATTTTCTCGGCGATGATGATTTTTGTTTCATGGCGCGCCAAACTTTCGACAACGAAGATCTATACAACGTTGCTATAATGGCCTAATTTAGTGACAATTTTACAAAATAATTTGTCTTTTCGTCGACTAAGAAAAATTACTGACCAACATATTCCCATGCAAAAAATCTTATGAAAGAAGAAAAATAAAAAGGTAAAAGTTTTTCTCAAAAAAACCATTACAAGGGAATTACTAATCAGAGTTATACCGCAGGAACACATTAACTTGCTCTCTGGCAATATTAAGACAAACTCCTTTTTGTTTATCTAACTGTCAGTATAAGGTTAAGCATCAAAAACCCGGAATCTGAGTGACGCAAATGTCAGTAACGAAAGAAATAAAAACAGAAAACGATCCCGCTATAGCCCTAAATGTAGCACTTGATTCAGGTTCTCTCTTTCAAGTAAAACAAATGATGAAAACTCTTTCAACAGCGGGTATCGCTCATCTCCTCGAGTCTTCTCCCCCAAAAACAAGAAGCGTTTTATGGGAATTAATCGACAAAGATGCCGAGGGTGAGGTCCTTCAATACCTAAACGAGGATATTCAGAACGAATTTCTAAAAGAACTCGATGCAAAACAAGTGGCTGAAATAACAGAGGGTCTAGCAACAGATGACCTAGTCGATATTCTTCAACAACTCCCCCAAAAAATTACTTCACAAGTCCTATCGGCAATGGACGAACAAGACCGAAGTCGCGTTGAAACGGTGCTCTCTTATAATGAGGATACCGCGGGGGGGCTAATGAATACAGACACTATTACTGTCCGTCCTGCTCATACATTGGAGCTAATACTCAGGTATCTCAGACGGCACAATGCACTTCCTGAAATGACAGATAATCTATACGTTGTTAATCGCGAGGACGAATTCATGGGAGCTATACCCTTGCGGACCTTGCTTGTTTCCGATCCAAGTACGTTAGCCAGCGAGGTTATGCTGGATGGCGTTAAGGGAGTTCATGTCGATATGAATGCAGAACAAGTAGCCCAGCTATTTGAAAGATATGACTGGGTCTCTGCACCAGTAATAAGCGCTGATAACAAACTACTTGGACGTATTACGATCGATGACATTGTCGACGTAATCCGAGATAGCACTGAGCACTCTTTTATGAGCATGGCAGGTCTGGATGAAGAAGACGACACTTTTGCTCCCGTCATCAAAACGGCGCGCCGTAGAGCTCCATGGCTCGGAGTTAACTTAACAACAGCTGTTTTTGCTTCTGCAGTAATTTACCTGTTTCAAGATACTTTGGATTCGGCAGTTGCCTTAGCGGTTTTAATGCCAATTGTTGCTAACATGGGAGGCGTCGCCGGATCTCAAACATTGACACTCATGATTCGTAGTCTAGCGTTAGGTCATATAACGTTATTAAATCGTCGGTGGTTACTAATAAGAGAACTTGGTGCCGCTAGCATAAATGGAAGCGTATGGGCGGCAGTAATCGGTGGAATTACTTATTTTTGGTATCGAGACGCGGGACTCAGTTTAATAATAGCTTGCGCATTGGCTGTTAATATTATTTCAGCAGCTCTTGCAGGAGCTTATCTTCCTCTAGTATTAGACAAGCTTAAGATTGACCCGGCCCTCGCAGGGTCAGTAGCACTTACCACAGTAACTGACTCTGTTGGATTTTTCGCTTTTTTAGGTCTAGCAAACCTTTTCTATCTTTAGGGAAAAGCATTAATTCAGCTCCACTGCAAAGGCTTTTAATGATTGATTCCGAGAAAACCAACTCTAAGATCTCGCCAAGCAAAACGTATAGAAAAAAGATGGCCATAGACCAACAAGAGCTTGGACAAAAATTAACGGAACTAAAAGAAAGCGACCTCGCTAAGATCGATCTCGACGAGTGCTTGTTAAAAGCTATCGCCGAGCATAAACGATTAGGTAATAGTCATGGAGCGAAAAAAAGGCATCTACAATATATTGGGAAACTAATGCGCAATTTCGATTTTGATAACTTGCAGCATTCCTTAAAAACATTAAACGACATTGCTGCGAAAACCACCAAGAGGGAAACCCTCGATAAAGCTGCAAAGGATGTAGCAGAAAAAATTCTACAAGAGGACGAAAGTGCAATATATCAGATCATCCAGACTTATCCTATGCTCGACCGCAAAGAATTGAGGCATCTTTGGCGTAATTGGAAAACAACTCCACTTGAAAAAAAAGCGATGCAGAAAAAGAAACTAATCAAATATGTTCGCTCTCACCTTTAAAAAACTCAAGGTACCGCTTACTTTGAATACTCACGATAACGATTATTAGTGGGCTCAGCCAGTCAAGGGTCTAGCTTTTACGAGACCAATAATCAGCTACAGTTTTTCGCATTTCT